>Ga0081455_10001249_pt1 | contig 31807 bp, 43 predicted proteins | sample TabmetS3T2R1_FD_70207 | JGI IMG/M metagenome (GOLD analysis project Ga0081455, IMG submission 70207) | Tabebuia heterophylla rhizosphere microbial communities from the University of Puerto Rico - S3T2R1 | ecosystem: Host-associated > Plants > Roots > Rhizosphere ... | reverse complement strand
ACGCGCGCGATCAAGTCCAGGCGCTGGTGCGGGCGGCGTCACGCGTGGTGGCAGACCACGGCTCGATGGAGCGCTGGGATGTTGCTCGCATCTGGGAGCTGCGCGAAGCCCTCAAGCCCTTCGAGCAGCCGTCAGCGGCGGAGCCAAAGTATCCCGCGTTCGTCGAGCGCGACGCGGGCGATCGCCACATCTACGGCTCGCGCCCAGGAGAGACATGAAACACCTCGCACTGATTGCCGTGCTGTCGCTCGCCGCTGTTGGCTGCGCGAGCGCGCCACCGCTCACGCCGCAATCTGTCCTCGACGAGATGCGCACGACCGTGACGCGTCTGTCGTACGGCTACGCCGCGCTCGACGACGGCTACATGGCGCTGTGCTTCCAGCGCGAGGATGCCGAGGAGTGCAAGCGTCTCGACGCTGCACGCGCTGAAGCTCTCGGCGGCGTCAACCGCGCGGTGCAGGCGTTCAACAAGCTGCGCGAGAAGATCGCGGCGCTGCAAGACGCGGTGAAGTGATGGGCATCCTGCGCGACATCGGCGAGTTCATCGGCGGCCTGGTCAGCGGGCTGCGGCGTGAGGTCGCGCGTGTCGACGTGGGCGAGGCGATCCCACAGGTCCCACAGGTGAAGCGCGAACACCGCTTCGAGAGCAACACCGGGCGCTGCGAGTGGTGTTTGCAGTTGCGCGGATACGCGGATGCAGAGTGCCCGCGTATGAGGCCGGCATGACCGTCACGTGCTCACCGTGCGAGATCGCTCTGGGCATCGGCTGGGCCATGGGCGCATGCACCTGGGTGATCGTCTACTACGCGCTGCGTGTGTTCGCGGCGAGTGAGCGCGACCAGTGAAGTTGCTCCGCCGCATTCAACGCTGGTTCTTCGGGCCGCCGCTCGAGCAGACGGTGTTCGCCCACTGGGTGCCGCCGCACAACAGCGTGCAGGAGTGGTCGGTGGGCGAAGGGCGCTGCTACTACTGCCTCGCGCGTGAGGACGCCGAGGAGTTCGCGAGGCCGTGTCCGCGCAAGCGGCCTGTGGAGTTGGCGTAATGGCGCGCAAGTGCTTCGCGTGTCCGATGATTGGTCAGTGCCTGAGGTGCGCGGCTGCCGACCAGAACTCGCGCATCCAAGAGGCGCAGGTGCACTACGGCCGGCGCTGCGTAAACTGCGCTGACAGCTCCGCGCAGTGCGGGACGTGCTTCGCGGCTGACCACGCGGTGCGCCCACAGAACACCGCGCCCCCGAGCGACTACGTCACCTTCCCGCCGCAGCCGCTCTCGGATGAGCAGGCCACGATCATCAAGCTGCGCGAACGCGTCAAACGCCAGAAACAGCTGATTCTCGAGCTGTGCACGGAGCTCACGGAGGCGCTTCGCAAATGACTGCCTGGCGCGAAGAGCTTCAGCAGCTGGCAGCTGCAGGCGTAGAGCCGAGGTATCCCTGGCACGAATGGCTGGACGGCAACGCGCGCGTGCTGGTCGCGCACGTGGACTACCTCGTGCCGACGGTGAACTTCCAGTCGCAGGCGCACGCTGCTGGCAAGCGCCGCGGCATACGCGTGCGCACGCAGGCGACCACGCAGGGCTGCGTCGTGGTGGCGCTGCTCGAGCACAACGCGCAGCCAGCCGACGAGGTTGCATGAAGTACGCAGCACTCATGCTGCTCGCCGCGTGTACGGCGCCGGAACCCGGCGAGCACGTAACAGAGCCGCCGCTTGTGCTCGTGTGTGACGAGGATGACGCGGGCCTGCCTGACACCTGCTACCTCGTGGAGGTCATCGAAGCGTGACACTCGTCGACCCACAGGCATCGGAGGTCAGAGAGCGCCACGCGTTCGATCTCGCGCGTGCTGAACAGCGCCGAGCGCTGCGCGACGAGTGGGCGAACGCCATCGAGCTGCAGCCGAGCGAGGGCGAGCTCTCCACGACCACGATCACGCAGGCGATGTACCGCGGTGCGCTCATTCGCCTGCACAAGATTGCCGGCGGCGAAGCCACGTTCAAGACGGTGGACTCTGACGGCGAGACGGTTGTGCGGCACTTCAGCGAGGCTTCGCAGCTGAGGGCTGCAGAGCTGATCGTCAAGCTGCGCATGGACGAGGCGCGACTGCTCGCCGAGATGGGTGGCGCAGCGAAGCCGCAGCCGCAGGTGACAGTGAACGTTGCCACTGTCGACCCGGAGATTCCGCGCGAGGAAAAAGTGGCGATCTTGCGCGCGCTCGCGAAGAGGTCAGCGTGAGCGCGGCGCGTGAAATCACAGATGCGTGGAAGCGCGATCTCTACATGCAGGGCGATCTGTCGTGGAAGATGCCGGAGCATCACGAAGCGCTGAACAGTGGGTTCGAGTCGTGGAACGAGCAGCGTCAGACGCGCGAGTACTTGGACTGGTGCAGGCGCAACAGCGCGCAGTTCGACAACATGTACATGCTGCGCTGCGCGCGGCGTACGCGTAAGACCACGTTCCTGCTCATCAAGGGCTACGAGGCCTGCGTCAGGCACTACCTCGAGGTCCGCGCGGGTAGAAGGCGTGCGGCGCCCGGCGCTCGCGGCATGATCGCGATCCCGGTGCAGAAGAAGATCGGCGGCATCCTCGTGCCGCTTACCAATGTAATCTTCTCGGACGCGCCCGACGGCTGGTTTCCAGAGTACCGAGGCACGGGCCAAGGCGAGCACGAGCACCTCTACGTGCCGGCGATCGACGCGCGTATCCGGCTGGTCGGAATCAACGAACATCCGCGCGCGCTCGCGGGTGGGTTTCTCGACTGGTTCGGCGGCACTGAGATTGGGTTCGCGGAGCCGGGCTTCTACGAGACTTACTGCGACATCATCCAGCTCCAGATGCAGAAGCGTCCGTGGGCGTGGAGCATCATCGAGAGCTCCGAGCCTGAGATCTTGGACCACGACTTCAACGTGAAGTTCAAGCCGGACGCCGAACTGCGTGGCTGCTTCGTGTCGATGACGATCCGCGACAACACGACGCTCACGCCCGAAGAGATCGACGACGAAATCCGCAGAAGCGGCGGCCCTGACAGCCCCACGACCAAGCGCGAACTGTTCAACATCAGCGAGCCGGATCCTGAGACGCAAGTCATCAAGCACTTCGACGAGGACGTACATGTAGTCGACCCGAACGACTACCCGATGCCGCAATACGCGCTCGCATACGAAGGATACGACCCGGGCACGTCCGACCCACTCGGTTACGTGGCGCTCTACCTCGACTATCTGCAGCAGCAGATCGTGGTGCAGTACGCGTTCATGAAAGCCGGCATGTCGACCGGCGAGCTCGTGGACGATATCGTGCGTCCGACTGAGCGGCGCCTGTGGGGCACCGAGCTCGAGCACGTCGAGAAGCGCGACAAGAAGCGTGATGAGCACCTACCCGTGGTCTTGCAGCGCATCGCAGGCGCGCAGGAAACCGGCGGCGGCAAGATCTGGGAGGCGCCGCCGGGCGCTCTCACCTATTGGGATGCAGCGCACTGGACGCTCAAGGCGAACCCATTCGGACGCATCTCAGACACGCACGCGCGGTTCATCCTCGACTTGAATCGAGACTACGCCTTGTCGGTGCGAGCTGCTGAGAAAGAAGACGGGAGCGCAGAGGCAGATCTCGAGTACCTCGACAATCTGTTCCGACGCAGACACGAAGATGGCCGGCCGCTGATCGTGGTTCTGAACAACGGGCACACCGCGCAACTCATCCAGCAACTGCGCTCTGGTCGCTGGAAGATGCGTGAGGACGTGCATAAGGTCGACTGGGCGCGCTCTAAACTTCTGGGGCACCTCGATTGCGTTGCGGCACTCAAATACGTGGTCCGTGACGTGCGCTGGAAGCGTGACCCGCGACCTCCGCGGCATGTGGACGTGAACCTTCCGAACACGTACGTGCCGCCGAAGGTCATGGCAAAGATCCGCGGCACGGGGCAGCCATTGGCTGCACACGCAATGTTCGGCGGTGGAGCGCGAATGAATCTCAGATCTCAGTGGAGGCCACGATGAGCGATTTGACGTGGGCGCTGTGCTCGCTGGCCGTGGCCGCGCTCGCGTGGGACGGCTTCCGGCGCTGGCTCGGCCGCGAGGGCACAACCGTGCGAGAGCTCCGAGCCGAGCTCACCGGAACCCAAGCAGATTGGGGCCGCCGCTTCGCGAAGCACGAAGCGGCGCACGCCGCGCTCGAGAGCCGCGTCGCGAGCATGCAGCCGAACCTGCAACCGCTCGGCAAACACTACAGCACGAGGGGCGGCTGATGGTCTCGCCCAACCTACTCGTTCAACGCATGAAGGACGCCACGGTCGCAGGCAACCGAGCGTTCATGCGCAAGGACGCGCGGGGTTGGCTTGCGGCAAAGCTCAAGTACGAGCGCGCCGACAAGCTGCTCAAAGAGTTCGAGGCGGAGCAGGCTCGCCAGAACGAAGAGCTTATTTCGAAGGTCGAAGCGCGCGCCATCGCGCGCAACGGCGGAGTGATCTCGTACGCAGACCTGATGCGTCACGGCATTCCCGTCGAAGTCATGCAAAAGCGCGGATGGGCCAATAGCCAGTCCGGCATGCGAAAGGTTGAGGATACACATGGCCCAGCAGACGACGGAGCCGACGAAGAAGCCGGCCCACAGGCATCCTAATAGCGAGCGCTACCTCAACACGTGTAAGGGTTGCCGCGCCGCAGACGCAGAGCGCAGCGCGCTCGACAAGCGCTCCGTGTCCGAGGATGACCTGGAGCGTACGACGTTCCTGATCCCTGAAACCGGCTACGACAATGCCGTGTGCCGGGCGTACCTCTCGCACAAGTATCCGGACGCGCGGTACATCGGAAGCACCATTGACCTCGCCAAGCTCGGCGGATGGCCGCTCGGCGATCGCATCGTCGTGATTCGTCGCGACACGTGGCCGAAGGCTCCCGGCGTGGGTCAGCGCCGAGAGAAAGACGAAGAGAATAAGTGGGTCTACATCGACATTCCGCCCGAGACGTACATCGCTGAGTGCGTCGAGAGCGAGCCGATCGACGTGCACGCGACCATGGTCACCACTAAGGGCGACCGCTTCACGCAGGGCGCCATGGATTGGCGCCCGCTCATCGCGCGCCTGTGCGAGCAGATGTGTTTGCCGTACCGCATCGACATGCCGCGCGACGAAAAGGACACGGTTGCGCGTTTCGTTCACGCGTGAAGGAGGCTCGACGTAAATGCTGGCCACGCAATCACAGAGCACCACGACGAAGTCCACGCCGAGCGAGTATCTCGGTCTGAAGCTCGGCCAGGATTTTCTCGACGGCGCGCGCGACTTCGAACGCAACTGGCTCTACACGTGCCAGGAGCGCGGCATCTGGCGACTGTGGTGGCTCATCTACTGCGCGGTGTTAGGCATCGACCCTTACACCGGCGCTTACAACACGACGCAGGAGCTGCAGTTCGTGGGCTCACAAGCGCAGTACGCGCTGTTCCGCGTGCAGCTCGCGCGCCGCTACATCCAGCAGCGCAAGATGATGGCGCAAGACCAGCGGCCCAGCTTCGAGGGCGTCGCGACTAACAACGACGTCGCCAGCCTCGCACAGGTGAACATCGCGACGAAGGCGATCGAGTACATGCTCACCGAGGCGAAGCTCGAACAGGAGGCATCCGAGGCGCTCACGAGCCTGTGCTACTTCGGCGGCGGCGGGCTCATGAACTCGTGGGACTTCGAGGGCGGCGATTACGTCGACGCGCAAGAACCCGATCTCGACCTGCAGGGCAACCCCGTGAAGCTGCCCGCGTTCGACGATCAGGGAAATCCGGTGATGGCGCCCGACCCGCAAACCGGGCAGCTCGTGCAGCAGACGCAAACACCGATGCACACGGTGCAAAAGAGGAGCGGCGCGCCCCGCATCCGTAAGCTGTATCCGTGGCAAATCGCGTATGACCCGTACCTCGAGAAAGACCACCCTGCGCTGACCGTCAAGATCCCGGTCAACAAGTACGAGCTCGCGGCGCAGTTCCCTGAGAAGTACGACGAGATCGTCAAGTGCACGATCGACGAAGAGCTCGGTGACGATGCGCTATTTGCTTGGGGCGGCCGGCGCACGCTCTCGAGCGACACGATCGTGCTGCGCATGTACTTCCACAAGAACTGCACGGCCGTGCCGGGCGGGCGCTTCGCCGGCTATGTGGCGGGCGTGGGACTATGGGGCGTCGACGAGATGGTGCCGTGCCCACTCGACAAGGGCATCCCGGTCAAGCTGATGATTTCTCCGGGCGCCAGGTACTTCGGAACTGGCTTCGGATACCCCGAGTCGAGCGACCTCTTGTCGCTGCAGACGGTGATCAACGAAGTCATCTCGATGTGCGTGACGAACATCCAGAAGCGCGGCAACGCGAATGCGTACAAGCGCGACGATGTTCAGATCGACCCGCACAGCTGGAGTCAGGGCGGTGGACTGCACGACCTGCCACCGGGCGCCGAACCTCCACAGTGGGACGAGCCGCCCAAGATGGACTCGCTCTCGCAGTTCATCCTCGAGTTCGCGCTCGAACAAGCGCGACTGATGCTGGGATCTAACAGCGTCACCGAAGGCAACCCCGACGCGAACATCACGAGTGGCTCGTTCGCGGTGCTGCTCGTGAACGTCGCTCAGAAATATGCGAGCGATCACCAAGAGGCCCACGATCAGGCGCTCGTCGAGACCGCGAACGACTCACTCGAGCTCGCGCGGAAGAACGCGAAGTACGGTTTTTGGGCGCAGATCGCCGGCATCGGCGAAGCGCCTTACGTGCAGCTCGTAGCGAACGACCAGATCGGCGCGATTCGGCGCGTGAAACTCGTGCGGCGCAGCCCGATCTTGTCGACGTTCAGCGGCCGCGCCGAGGTCTTCGACCGCACCATCGCATTGCCGAAACGCGATCGCGCCGATGCGATGGAGATGCTGCTGAATGGCGACACGAGCTCGTTTGCCGAACGCGACCAAGCATCGAAGCTCCGCATCCGGAAGGAAAACGAGATGATGCTGCAGGGTATCTTGCCTGTGGTCGCCTCTTGGGACGACCACATGCTCGAAGGACCCGAGCATCGCATGGAGTACGACAAGGTCCGGACGCAGGACATCCCGGACGATGCTCCGGAGCTGCCGCCGCCTCCACTCGGTCAGCAGGACCCCGCATACGAAGCGTGGCTCGCAACTGGCGGCCCGAACTATCGCGCGTGGGTCCAGGTCTGCCAGACGTTCGAGGCGCACCTCACCGCGCACGCAAACGCGCTGGCCTCCACGCCCGCGCCGATGGCACTCGTCGCCGGCTGGGCGCCTCCCATGGTCGCACCACTCGGCCCGCCCGGCATGGCCGCAGGCGCGGCCGGTCAAGACGATCAGGGTCAGCCTGGCGGAAACCCGAGAGCCAATTCCGACGCCGCTGCAGCCAGTGGCGGCGGTCAGCGGGGCCCTCAAACTCCCAAGCCACCCCAAGCGCCGAAGCTGCCTAAGGGAGCTGCCGGCACGATTGCGAGCAATCTATGAGCGAGCCAGCCACCACGACACCCGCGCCGGCGCCAGCAGCCGCGCCCGCAGCGCCCGCCGACAGCGGCGCAGCGCAACAGGGGCCCATCCATGCCGGCATGCCGTTCCACGAGTTCCAGGAAGCCGTGGCGGCGCGCATGGCCGCACGCGAGCGCGGCGAGGAGCACGTCGATCAGCCGCCTGGCCACAAGCCGACGGTGATCCCGCAGCCGAAGTCACAATCATCCGCAGCGCCCCCCACCGAGACACCGGAGGGCGCGCCCTCGCAGCCCGAGCCAGAGCCCAAGTCGAAGACGCTCGACGGTGACAAGCCCGAGGAGCCGAAGCCCGAGGAGCGCGCGCAGCTTGCCGACGATGAGCTGCTCGCGAAAGTGAAGCAGTGGCTCGCGGGCGACACCATTCCCGAGGAGTTCGCGAGCAAGCTGGTCGCGCTCAAGAACGGCGATGAGGTGGAGTACGAAACGTTCGACGAAGTGCGCAACGGCCGCATGCGTTTGCGCGAGTTCATTCGCTCACAGCAGAAGTTCGACAAGGAGCGGGCGGATTGGGAGGCTCGCGAAGGCTTCTACAAGAGCCACTTCGACGCGATCTTCTCGGATGAGCGCGATGGCGCCGCCGGCGGCGACGCGATGTATGAGATCTACACCCGCGCCGGCAAGCGCAAGCAGCTGCTCGCTCTCGGCGCGAAGCTCGCCGCCGAGGAACAGGAGGACATCGACGGCGCCAACGGCATGGGCTACGCGGTCATGCAGCGGATGCGCATCACTGACCCGAACGACTACCGCGTTCAGGAGGCCGTCAAGAAGGAGTTCGCGCGCCGGCAGGCCCAACGCGATTCGGACGCGCGCACCCGGGCCACCGATTTCGAGAACCAGCGTCTGCGTCAGGACGCGGTGCAGCGCGATACGCAGAACCAGAACCAAGAATACTACGCGACGCAGAAGCGCCAGCTCGATCAACTGCGACCGCGCGCGTTCGAGGCCGTCGGACTCAACCACGAGGACCCCGTTCATCGCGACCGCTTCGACAACTACCTCGGTGCCGTGCTGCGGCAGCAAAAGGCCGAGCCGGGCCAACTGCCGAAGGTCACGCCCGAACTCGTGATGAGCGCCGCGCGCGCCGCGCTCGAAGATATCCGGGACGAGCGCAAGCAGCGCGCCGGTGCAGGCGGCGCCGATGCCGCACGCAAGGCGCAGGCCCAGGCCGTGGGGTTCCAACCACAACTCGGCGGCGGCGGCGGCAAAGCCAACGGCCAGAAGCCTCAGCAGTGGCACGCGGACAACTTCGCCGAACACTTCAAATTGCGTACGTGGTGACGCGCGCGATGTTTGTGCACCGCGCGTCACTTGTTCATAACGTGACATGATCATAGTGCATTGCGTCACGGTTGTGGTCGTGTCATTCTGGACGCGGTTACTGGCAGAGGCCGTCAAGCCCTGGCAGTAGCTGCGCCTCCGGGACGAATGCTCGTGTGCAGACCCGCGGGAATCGTGGCCTAAGAGCCCTCCGAGGACCCCGCATTTAGCTGCACGGCGATGTCAGGACCCGAACGGAAAGCGGTGAGTCAACACCCGTTTCCGCTTCGAGGTCTGACACATGGCGAACTCAACGCTTTCAGCGTTGCTAACCACTCGCTACGGCGACTGGCAACGCCCGATACTGCCTCCGAACACGTTCACGATGTCTCTGCCGTTCGTCGCGAGTGACGACAAGAGCGGCAAAGAGTTCTCGATGCCGATCATGGTCGCCATCTCACAGGGCGCGACCACGGACAACACCGGCAACGTCGTGAATCTCAACGGCTCGCGCTCCGGCAAGAACCTGCAGGCGGTTCTCGACGGCGTGAACCTCTACATGCAGGAGCAGCTCAGCTACTCCGACTTGATGAAGATGGCCAACGGCGCGTCCGCCTCGGGCAGCGCCGCGGCCTACTCGTCAGGGCCGGACTGGGTCTACTACTCGATGCTGCTCGGTCTGCAGCACCACTCCGAGATCATGGCGCTGTACGGCGCCGGTACCGCGGCCACGATGGCCACTGACATCGGCGTGATCGACACGACGCCAGTGGCTGCGGGTGGCCCGAACTACAACAGCGCGACGCCGCCCACGGTCCGCATCACCGGCGCAAGCTGGGCGCGCCTGATGTGGATGAACTCGGGCTCTGGCGGCGACACCGACAAGGGCATGCTGGTCGACATCTATCAGTCGGACGGCACGACCTTGCGGACCAGCAACATCCGCATCATTGGCGTGGTGGACCCGAACAAGTGTCAGGTCCAGATGGACGACACGCCCACGTCGTCGACGCCGGGCGCGGCTGTTACCGCGGGTGATCGCATCGTTCCGAAGGGCTGGGTGGGTTCGAGCGCCGTCGGCGTCTCGGGCATCATGCAGACCGTCGGAACGTTCGCGACGATCAACAACCAGGCCGTGCCGCAGTGGCGCCCGCAAGCGTTCGACTGCCTCGGCGCAGCCATCAGCTTCGATCTGCTCCAGCAGTTCGCGGGCAAGCTGCGCGGCAACGGGTTCAACAAGGGCGTCTTCGACGTGTGGGCTGCCCCGCCCGTCATGGCGATCTTGACGAACTCGCTCTTTTCGATGTCGCGTTGGAACGACAACGCCGGCCGTGACTTGAAGGTCACTGGCACGGGCGCACTCGAGGTCGACACGCAGGTGGGCAAGTTCGTCTTGCACTCCTACGGCTACGTCAAGCAGGGAGAAATCCTCGTCATCGCCCGCGGCGAAGCCGTGCGCATCGGTGCAGCCGAGCAGCGCATGGAAGGCGTCAACGGCGAAGGCTTGGTGCTCGAGCTGCAGGGTCAGAGCGGCACCGAGATGCGTGCAATGGCGCAGTTCGCCCCGCTGCTCACCAAGCCGTTGTTCTCGGGTCGGATGTTCAACTTCTCGGTCGCAACGGGCGGCTTCGACGTGCCGGCCAACTGACCGAACGCGCTCCGCGGGCGGTTATCGCTGGCCGCTCGCGGAGCTCTCCTTTCGGAGGCGAGCAACGTGGACCCATTCTCACTACTCGCGATCGGAAACGCAGGGCTCGGGCTCTTCAACGGCATTTACGATGCCGCGACGCTCCCCGCGCGCAAGCGCGAGTACATGCGCGAGCAGAAGCGTCAGATCGGCCAGGATTACAGCCTCCAGAAGATCGCCAGAATGCTGCCGCGCACGGCTGCAGAGCTCGCGCCGCAGGTGCAGCTGCAGAACGCGAAGCGCCAGGCCGACAAGCAGTTCCAGTTCGACCCGCGCAGCCTGATCCCCTTCCTACAGAGCGGCGCGCAGGCGGCGAGCGCCATCTACGGCGCCGCGCAGCCGGGTCCGCAGGCGCAGCGCCTCGCGCCCGATCCCGTGCTCCGCGCGCAGCAGGCCGCCGCCCAGGCCGCCGCGGCGCAGGAGCAAGCGGCCGCTGCCGAGTTCTTCAAACGCAACGGCTGGCCGGGCTACGGGAGCTCCTGGTGAGGTCCGACGAGCTCACAGACCGCATTCGCAAGGCCTCCGACATCGGCGACGCCACGGCGTGGCCAGACTTCCCCGAGTCACGGCTCTTGCAGGAGCTCACCGAGCGCCATCAGCAGCTCATGAGCAACGAGGAGATCCGCGCGCGAGCTGGGTACGGCGTCAAGGAACAGCTCCTCACGACCACCAGCGGTCTGCAGCTCTATCGCGTGCCTGACCGTGCAGTCGGCGGAGCCCTCGAAAAGCTCGAGATCCAGCTGCCGGGACAGACGAGGTGGACGCGTCTCGAGCGCGTCGACGTGGCGGGCGCCGAGGACTATGACCCGGGGCCCACGCAGCCCGGTACGCCCGAGTGCTACGCGATCAAGGACGGTTACGCCGAGCTGTACCCGGCGCCGAACGCGGCGCTGCCGCTGCGCTTCACGTTTTACATCCGGCCGTCGCAAATCGTGACGTCGCAGTGCTCCACGCTCGGCGGCAATGGCGTCGTGCGCGGGCTCATCACTGCGCTCAACAAGGTCGCGCGCACGGTGACCGTGAACGTCGTGCCGTTCGACCAGTTGCTCGCGGCGCCGGCAGCGATCACGAGCGCGAACCAGCAGCTCGATATCGTGCGCCCGAGCGGCACGTTCGCGCTCTCGATGTATTCGGTGCCGCAGACGCTCGCCGGCAGCGTGTTCACGCTCGGCGGTACCGACAGCATGGACCGCGTGCAGGTGGGCGACTGCGTCCGTGCAGCGGACCAGGCAGACTGGCCCACGGGCTTGCCTGAAGAAGCGCACCGCATGCTCGCGAACCGCGCTGCGATGCAGATCGTGAGCGACATCGGCATCGACGAGAAGATCACCACGCTCGGCGCGATTGTGCAGGCAGATCTCGAGCGCTTCCGCGAAAACCGCTCGCCGCAAGTGAAGAGCGCGCCGAAGGTGATCCCCGTGGTGCCAATGGCTCTGCGCGGGCGCATGTCGCGCGTCAGGTGGTTGCGCTGATGGGACGATTCTACCCACGCCAGACCGTGCTCACGCCACTGGGGCTCATCACACAGCCGAACCAGTATGACGTGTACAAGCCGGGCGCGCTCAAGATCGCGCAGAACTGCGTGATGCGAAATCCAGGCGAACTCATGCAGGCGCCGGACGTGCAGAACACCGTCACACTGACGGGGAATGACTTCAGGATCCACAAACTGTTCGCGCTCGACGCGGGGCACGTCGTCGCGATCGTGTCGAATGGTACCGGGCTGAACAGCGTCGTCTACGCCGACACAAGCGCTTACACGCTGCAGGGGTTCAACACCGGCGCCCTTGATGAGTACAGCATCACAGGCCGCGTGAGCCTCGTTCGCTTACGCGAGCGCCTGATGATCAACACGCTCAACGGCTACGTGGTAGCGGATTCGATGTCGCCAACAGCGGCACCTGATCGTGTACTGCGACGCGCTGGAATGCCGCAACCGAACGCGCGGTATCAGTCTTCGGGCCCCGATGGTCCGATACCACAGAACACCGTTGTCGGGTATCGGTTCTGTTGGCGCAGAAACTTTAGTGACGGATACTTCATTCGGAGCGTTCCGACGCCAGTTCTAACGTTCGTCGCCACCGCTGCAGGAACGACCGTTGCTCAATATCTAATAGATTTTCTAAACAGCGGTGAGTTCCTGGTAGGTGACATCGTCGAGATGTACCGTACCGACGGTCTAACTACGCCGGCCACGACAGCTGGCTTATACAAGGATCCCGGTAGCACCTGCAAGCTCGTGCTCAGCTATGCGATCACATCCGGCGACATCGCCACGGGCTCGAAAATTATCTCGGACTATCAACCCTTCGTTCAGGGAACGCTGAAGACCCCAGGGGAAGAGCTGTACACGAATCCATATCAAGAGACAGAGACGTTCTCGAATCGCCAGCCGCCAATAGCTGCATGTACGGCAGCCTTCAAGGGCTACTGCTTCTTCGCAAACACAACTGACAGACCGGCATTCGAGTTCACGGTTCCTGGTGGCATCGGGGATCAGAACATTGCCGTAACTCTTGGATACGCGGTTGCGGCGTTCAAGGCATCGGCCATCGGGGCCAGACGTTTCACTGGTACGCGCACGAATGGAAGCCCGACGCTGACCGGTGTCTCAGCAGCCGACCTCGTCGGCATTGTTGTTGGGCAGTCATATGACGCATTTTTCTCTGGGTTCCCCGGCGGCACCACTGTGCAGTCCATAAACACTGGCGCCGGAACAATCACGATGAGCCAAAATGCCACGTCGTCGTCAGGCGGAGCGGTAACGATGGGCGTCGTTGATGTGCTCGAACTCGATGGCCAGCGAATCACGATGTATGACCTAGGCACGTTCAGCACAGTACTAGGGTTTAGTTTCTGGGTTGAGCAAACCTGTGACTCGCCGCTTGCCACGTTCACGCAGAGCTACATTGTTGGGGCCTCATTTGTAATCGAGCCGGCGAGGCTCGATACCAGCACGCCTGGCACCGGCACGACGATAACTGTTCGAGGAACTAACGGAGCGCTCTACTCCCCGCCAATCCCTGACATCACGGCATCTGTCAAGACCTTCACGCGCACCACGCGCAAGAACCACCTGGTCTGGAGCAAGTTCCAACAGCCCGAGCACGTGCCCACCGTGCTCGAGGACGACGTCGGCAACGGCGAAATCATCGCGCTCGATCCGACGCGCGACGCGCTCGGAATCTGGTGTACGGACGGCTTTTACCGTCTCTCAGGCGACGGCGGCGCCGATGGCCTCGCGTTCCGCGTCGACCTGGTAACGACGACCGTCATTCTCGCAGCGCCTCAGGCGTCGTGCGTGCTGAACGAAGTGTGGTTCGGCTACACGAACCAGGGGCTTGTCAGCATCGATAGCGCCGGCAACATCGACAACATCAGTGACCGCCTGTTCGGTGACTTACTTCCAGGCGCGAAGTACAGCGCAACGCGCTCGATCATCATGTGTGCGAACGAGCCTGACGATGAGATCTTGCTCGGCTTGGGTGAAGACGCGAACGGCAACAGTGACACCATCTACGTTTACAACACCAAGCAGAAGGGTCTAACTACGCTCGGCGCCAACGGCGCAACGCTCTCGAACATCCAGGCGATGGCGATGCAGCGTGACCCCGCCAGCGGTGCACCAAGAGCACTGTTTGGCGTTTACCGCGCTGGCACCACGCCGCAGTACAGCGGATGGAACAGCCCGAGCGCGTTTCTCAACGCGGCCATCCAATACCAACCTCTGTACGACAGGGACCCGCTTTCGCTCAAGAACTGGATCTGGGCCGACTACCTATTCGCGCCGACAGACGCGGGGCGCCTAATCAACCCGTCATTCAACGGTGCGAACTTTCTGGGCACCATTTCGGTGCAGGCGCTCGACACGGGTGCCTACGCGCGCGCCGGCGTGCCGCGTCAGCACGCGACCGCTCACGCCATTGCGCCAGGCATCGCGGGCATCCCCAACAACGGCGTCCAGTGTCGCTTCCAGGGCCTGTCGATGCTCATGCGACCACGCACGAGCCAGAGCAAAAAGCGATGAGGCGTCTTCGATCACAGCTCGTGCAACGCTACGCGCTCGGCCAGAAGCCTGAACAGGCCGAGGAGCGTACTGACAAGCAGTTCGGGTTCGACGTCAACCCGCTGACGCTCATCCGCACCATGGACGGCCTGTACTCCGAGCCGATGGTGTTGGGCGCGGTGAGCTCGAACCCCTCGGCGATCGAGGCGATCCGCGTCGTCGACCTATCCGGTAACCAAGAGGCGCCCGTCATTGGGGCAGGCGGTGTCGCGCATTTCGCCTGGAAGCCGCAACTCGGTGGCGCCGTGATCAACAGCATCAACGGCATGACCGTCGCCGCTAACGGCGGCAAGTCGTACCGGTTCACGTTCCGCGTCACGTACGCGGCGGCGAGGGGTGGCTGATGGCGACGATCATTGGATACGACGAGTATGGCCAGCCGATCATCGACTATACCAAGACTGCCAGCCCGTCGACGATCGACCCGGCCACGGGTCTTCCGCGTCCGGTCGGCGCGCCGGGCGTACCGAACTCGACGCTCATCCCGGGCACCAACACGCAGCGCCCGGTAGATCCTGCCAGCATCGTGCGTGCGGGCATCGGCACGCAGATACAGGGGACGATCCAGGACTCGCGCTTCCAGAACAAGCAGCTCACCGACGCGTTGTTCGGTGGGCTCGGCAATCTGCAGGGCGAGATCAACAACGCGAACTTCATCGACCAGAACGCAATCAACTCGCTCTGGTCGGGACAGCAGCAAGCGCGGCAAGGCTATGCGAATGTCGCCGGCAACGTTCGGCAGAACGCCAACAACGCCAACAACCTCGAAGCGGCGTTGTTCGGCGGCTATGCCGGCGCGAATCAGGGCCTGATCAACGACTACTCCGCGGGCCTGACGAACTATCTGAACTCGACGGCCGGGCTGATGAACCCGCTCTCGGCGCGCAGCTCCGATCCCGCGGACCTCGCGCGCCAGCTCGGCTCCTACAACCAACTGCAAGGCATCGCCGGCGGATCGCTCGACTACCAAGCCGCACTCGCCCAGGCCGTGCTCGCACAAACGCAGACTTACGCATCCGACCCCGCTGACGTCGCGCGCCAACAGCAGATGTTCAGCACGTTGCTCGGCATCGGCGGCGGCTCGCTCGACTACACCGCTGACCAGTGGACCAGCAACCCCGAAGACGTCGCGAACCAAAAGAACGCACTGAACATCATCAACAGCCGTACGGACGTCACGCCGACCGCGCAAGAGGCGCTGCTCTACGAGCTCAACCGCCGGCAGCGCGAGTCGGATGAGCAAAGCTCACGCGCCGCCGTGCTCGACAACCTCGCGGCGCGCGGGCTGAAGTCGGGCGGCGCGCAACTTGCGATGTTGCAGCAGGGTGGCCAGCAACGCTCCCAGGACCGCGTGCTTGCCGACATGATCGCGAACGCTCAGGCGGTCGAGCGAGCGCGCCAGTACACGGACATGAGTGCGCAGCTTTCGACGGCGATCCGCGGTCAGAGCGACGCGGTAGGCACCTTCAACGTGGGGCAGGCCAACAACGCGAAGGCGAACAATCAGAGCACGCGTTACGCCGGCTACGCCGGAGCGGCGAACCAGAGCAATGCGATTCGCGACGCGAACGACCGCGTTGGGATGTTCAACACATCCGAGATCAACACCACCAACCGCCTGAACGCGAGTCTGCAAACACAGACGAACCAGTTCAACGCAGGTCAGATCAACACTGCTCGCGCGAATAACCAGGCTACACGGCTCAGCGGCGCACAGTCGAGCGCGCTTCAGGCCAACGCGATTCGCAGCGCCAACGATTCGCAGCGCCAGTACGAAGACACGTACGCTCAGAACGAGGCAATCCGCGTCGGTAACCTGGCCGGCCAACGAGCGCAGGAGACACGGCTCTCGACCGACGCGAAAGCGGGCCGCATCGACTCGACGTACGACGCCGGTACCAAGGCTAACCAAAGCATTTACGAGCGCACCGATCACGCCGACGCAACTGACTGGGACGTCGTCGGCAAGAACTACGGGCTCGATCAGGACTTTTACGACGCCGTCACAGGCGCGGGCGACCGCCGCGTCGGCCGCGCCTTGGGTGGTGTCGGCGCCATCGGCAACGCGGCGACGATTCAAAGCAACCTGAAAAGCACCGACATCGACAACCTCATCCGGTCGCTGGATCTCAGCGAGGCTGAGCGCGCTGGCATTCGCACTCGCTCGAGCCTGGGTCTCTGACATGCCCTACGACGACCTCACATACCCACGGTTCGGTGGCTTCTCGCTTCGCGACGAAGACGAGGAAGAGCGCCGCCGCCGTCAGCTTCAGGAGCTCGCTGCCGTGCAGTCGCGGGCCAACGCGATGCAAGCGCCGCAAGCGCCGCAAGCGATGCCCGAGACACTGCGGCCGCAGCTTTCGGCGCTGCTTCCGCGTGACGACGAGATGGACTACCGCTGGCGCAACGCCGAGCAGGCTGCGCTCGACAAGAGCGGCTACCTCGGCAGTCAGTCGTATGGGGTCGGCGAAGCTGTGCGTGACTTCGCGCCGCTCGCGATCGGCGGCACGCTCGACGTGCTGCTCAACAAGGGCCGCGGCTTAGGCGTGCTCACGGGCGCGGCGATGGAGGCCAACGCCACGGAGGCTGTCCGGCGCCAGAAGCAGGCGCAGGCAGCAGGAGACTTCGCGCTGAGCGCGCGCGACCAGCGCGAGTCGACGCGCAACGGACCCCTCGATGCGGCTTACAAGCAGGCGCAGATCGAGAACTGGCAAGCGCAGGACGAGCGCGCGCGTCTGAATATCGAGAACCGCGGTAGGAACACCGACCTGCGCGCGGTCATGCAGCAGTACAAGCTCGATCCTAACAACCCCGAGGCGGTGTCGAAGGCTCGGCTCATTCAGGAGCTGTCCAACGTCGACATGTCGGGACTGAGCAACGCTGCGCAGGCGTCGCTCATGAGCCTGCTTTCTGGCAATCAGAAGCTCGAAAACGCGCAACCCATCGCTGCCGCGAGCGCGCAGGGTCGCATCGATACCGAGCTCGCGAATGAGCCAGCCACGACCGCCGCAGCGGCTCGCAAAGCCGCCGCCGAGGCGTCAGCGCGCACTCGGGCGACCGCCTCCGCGGAGCGCGCGGACAGTTCCGAGGAAGACATCGGCAACAGCGAGATCACCGACCCGAAGGTGTGGGCGAGCGCATCGCGCAACACGACATCCGTCGGCAACGCCAACAAGATCGCAGCGGCCGCCGCGCAGTTCGACCAGGCCATGGGCGATATGTCGGCGCTGCAGGCGAAGAACGGTACGATGGTCATGCCGAGCGGCGACAAGTCCGCGTACGACGCGGCGCAGACCGCAGCCATCGGCGGCCTGACCACGTTGTTCCAGACAGGTGTCATCAACGAGCAGGAGTACAAGCGCTACATCCAGCGCATCCCCGAGTCCGGCGTCAGCAAGGGCTCGGTGTACGGCGCGATCACGGATAAGAACGTGGTCGGCGAGCAGATCGCGGGAACGCGCGGCGAGCTGCTCAAGATCTTCGACCGCGGCCTCGGGCAGTACGGTCGACGCTACAAGGCTCCGAGCGCGCAGCCGCAGAATTCCCCCTCTCCAGCCGCGGGCGCTGGGCCTGAAAACCTGGGTGTCACCGGCGGACGTCGCATCTCGGACACGCCCGCGATCCCGCTCGGGGGCGGCGTCTCGCAAGCCCGCGGCCAAGCGCCGATGAGCGGCGGCGTGGTCAACGCGCGCGGCACGGTGCGCCTGGTCGACCCGGAGGGTGAGGAGGGCGATGTCCCAGCAGAACTCGCCGAGCAGCTCATGCGCATGGGCTACCGGAGGGTCCAGTAGTGGGCTTCTACGACCGCATGCAGCAGCGTCTGAGCGGCGGCAACACCTTTGCCGATCGCATGGCGCAGCGTCTCGAGCAGTCCGAGTCGCCGCAGGTCGGCGTCACACTCGAAGGCCTCGACGCCGAACGTGCGGCGGAAGAGCAGCGCGCCGACGCCGCGCGCTTCAAGCCGTGGTCCGGGCCAGCGCAGATCCCGCTCGAGCAGACTTCTCAGGCTGGCGATCCGCAGTGGTCCGGCGGTTCGAACGCCAGCGATGCGGCGTTCGCAGCTGCTGGCGGCGTAATGACGGGGCTCGGCATGAATCCTCGCGACACACTCGGCGATCAGGCCGGCGGCCGTGTACAGCTCGCGCACGAGCGCAGGCCGTGGGTTTCCGGCGGCGCGCAGGTCGTGGGCGAAGCCGTGACGCAGGCGCTTCTCGGCCTCGGGCCGATCGCAGGCGGCGCGCTTTCGGGCTTTGGCAACACCGAGGGATCGCTCAACGACAAAGCCACAGGCACCGTCCTGGGCGGCGCATTCGGCAAGATCGGAAACGTTGCCGTCGGCAAGCTCTCGTCGCTTCTCGGGCGCGGCGCCGCGGCTGCAGAGCGCGAGGCGATGAACCAGGGCCTGATGCACTCGGGCGCCACGCGCGGCGACTTGAAGCGCCTCGACGACCTGGGCGGCCGCGAGAAGTTCGCTGAGGGCGCACAGCGCCTCGGTCTCACGGGTCGGCCGGGCAAGGTGATGGACAGGGCGACCGCTGTCGACAAAGCGGCCAACGCCGAGCGCGCGGCGATCGAGCAGGCGGCAGACGTGGACGCTCTCGCCGTCGATCCCGCCGCCGTGCGCGGCAACATGGTCGGGCGCGTGGCCGCGCAGTTCCCGGGCATCACGCCGGCGCATAACGCTGCGAACGTTGCGGCTGGATACGTCGACAACATCGCGCCAGAGCCGGGCGCGGGAGCGCCGTGGCGGCAGCTCGACAAGCAGCGGCAGTACTGGGGCGAGAAAGCCAACTTCGCGAGCGGCACGCCGGAGAACCAAGTTCGTCAGCAGATGCACGGCGCCGTGAACGAAGAACTCGGTGACGCGCTGTCGCTGCAGACGCCCGGGGCTGGTGACCGCTGGCGCCAACTCGGGCGCGATCAGCAAGTCGCCAAGGAGCTCGGGTCGATCGCAACCGCGGGCGCGGATCGCGCGCGCGAGTGGGGGGTCGGCGATGCGCTCGCCGTGGGCGGCGGCGGTGCGCTCGGTGCATTGCTGGGCGGTTACAGCTCGATCCCGGCCGCGGCCGCAACGCTCGCAGCCAAGCGCGGCCTGCAGTCGAACCAGCACCTACTCATGCAGGGCGGCTCGAAGCTCGGCTCGCTCCTCGCCCGCGGCGGTCAGGGCTTCGCTGACAACGTCGCGCAGCCCGCACTCGGCTCGCTGGGTGGGCAGCTCGGAGCGGCGGCGAACCCAAGGCTCGATCAGAGTGCACTCGACATGCTGCGCGCCGGTGGTCAGGACCTCGGTCCGTACAAATCGCAGTTCGCCGAGGCGGCTGGCAGCCCCGAGCCGGGCGCAGTCAGCGCACTGGTTGCCGAGCTGATTCAAACCGACCCGGTGTTCCGAACACAGGTTCTGCCGCAGCTGCGGCGCATTGCTGGAGGTCCGTAATGGCATCGATCGGAGAACAACAGGCTATCGGCCGCGTCGCGCCGGCGGCCGCGTCGCTCACGACTCGCGTCGAGCGCGCGTTCCGGTTCACCGCAGCCGTCAACGGCAGCACGACTTGGACGATCCCGGGCGTGAACTCGCAGTCACCTGGGTGCTGGGTGACGATCACCAACTTGTCCGCCACCGACCCGCTGTTCTTCAACGCGGGCCGCAGCTCGGTCACGGGAGACACGCCCAACTGCGACACCGCGAACGACTCCGGGATCCCGCCTGGCGGCACACAGGACTACTGGTGCGGCCAAGGCGTCGACACGATCAAATACGGCAGCACTACGGGCGCGGTGCCTGTGAGCTGTCATCGCAGCTGTTTGTGAAAGGTGGTGAGTCATGGCGGCTGGACACGGCAAAAACATGCGCGCGAGCGCACTCGAGGCGTCTTTCGGAAAGACGCCCGTGGTCGCGTTCCCGGGCTCGTCCGGCGGCACGTCGGTCTACCTGTCACTGCATACCGGTAACCCGGGCGATGATGGACAGACTGCGAACGAGGTTACGACGACCACGAGCGGCTATGCGCGTGTGAACGTGCCAGCCGCGAACTGGGCGAACGCCGTCGTTGGTGCGAACGACGCCGCGGTCACGATCTCAAACTCGGCGACGGTGACGTTCGGCCCGAGTTCGGGCGCGAACGCGGCATGGGGAACGATCACGCACGTGGGCGCGTGGAAAGACGCGAGCAGCACGAGCTCCGCGAACTTCCTCGGGCGCATTCCGATTAGTCCCACCGTGAACATCACGGCCGCGGGCCAGAGCGTACCATTTGCGATTGGCGCGCTGACGTTCACCGACAACAGCTCGTAACCGGAGGCTGCGCGTGGCGGTCCAGTCCATTCAGCTCGATCCTGTCGGAGCACGGCTCTTCTCTGCGAACCAGGCGGAGTACGTGCTCGCGAACGGCACGAACTTCCCGCAGAGCGGGTACGCGTTCGATGCCACGACGAGCGAGCAAATCCTGCTCGTCTTCAAGGCGGTGGGCTACCTGAGCGGCAACCTGACGCTCACGCTCAAGTGGTACGCCGCGGCGACCACTAATAACTGCGTGTGGGGCGCGCAGATCGCATGTAGCTCGGACGGCGATGCGCAATCCGTGCTGACCAAGGCATTCGCATCGGTGCAGACGACCACGACCGCGCCGAACGGGACGACGAACGGGCCGCGAGACACGGTAATCACAATCTCGAACCTCGACTCGATCGCTGCGGACGATTGGGTGTGCGTGCGCGTCTATCGCGACGCCGCTGCTGGCGGCGACACGATGACGGGTGATGCGATCTTGTTCGACGTCGAGATCGAGTACGCAGCCACAGGCGGCGTTGGCTCGGGCAACGTCAACAACGCCGGGTCGAGTACCGACAATGCAGTCGCGCGCTTCGACGGCACGACTGGCCAGGTCATTCAGAACTCGGCCGTCACGGTCGACGATTCGGGGAACATCGCAGGCGTCGGGACCTACAACGGTGTGACGGTAGACAAGCACGAACCCATCGACGAGCTCTCTGGCAGCGTCGCGCTGACGACTGGCACCACGCTGCAGAACGTCACCGGTCTCTCGATCTCGCTGCCCCGCGCTGGGACCTACTGGATCGAAGGCATGCTCGATTGCACGGCCACGGCCACGCTGACGTCTGCCTATGGGCTCAACGTCTCAGCCAACTTTACGCGCATGGCTGTGTGCTGGACCAACTTCCTGACGGCATCCACGTTTGCGTGCGAGCAGCAACAGTCAAGTCTGGCGTCGGGCGGCACAGGCGTCGCGTCGGGCTCGCGCAGCGTCACGAGTGCGCGAGGCGTCATGTTTTCCGGGTCTATCACCGTAAGTGGCGCTGCCACGGTGCAAGTGCTTGCCTCGCGCTCAACGAGCACGCTGACATTCAACGCTGGCTCCTCAATCATGGCGCGCGAACAGTAGCGGATCTCCGTGAGTCTACTCTGCAACAACCTGAACGGAACAGGCGGCAGCTGGTACGCGGCCAACGCGCTGAACGGCGCCCCGAACCTGCGCGCAGCTCACACGATCTGCATGCGCATCCGGTTCACGTCGACCACGACCACCAGTGATCGGTTCGCGCTGAACTTCGGAGAGACGGGCAACACCGGCGGAACGATGTTCAACCGCTTCAATGGAGCGGGTGCGACTCAGTTCAATGCCGCGCGTCACAGCTCCTACACCGCGGGCACCTCCGACCAGGCAGTCATCAACGCCTACAACAACACAACGGACTGGGTGCACCTCGCGGTCACGTACGACACGACCAACATACGCAGCTACCTGAACGGCGTGCTGCAGAACACGACAGCTTCGCTCACGACGCGCACGCAAAGTGCTAGCGGTACCGCGTGCACGATGGTCATCGCGGGCGCGTTTCAGGGCGTAGTTGCTGACGTCTGCGCGTTCTCGCGCGTGCTCACGGCGACTGAGATCAAGCTGTTGTCGATCCAGCGCTACGCTCCGGTGCTCTCGGACGGCACGTGCTTCGGCTTCTGGCCGTGCAACTTCGCGGACCCGGGCGCGGACTACTCGGGCCGCGGCAACGATGCCGTGGCCGAGGTCAATACGGGCTCCGCGCCGACCGCTGATCACGAGCAGGCGCCGTCAGTAATCTATGCGCCGCGCCTGGTGCGTCCGACGTTCTATGAACCGGATTCGAGTGGTTCGACCGCGATAGGCGGAACCGTGCGCGGTGGCACATCAGTCGTGGGCCCATTGGGCTCGGGCGGTGACGTGCGCAGCGGCAGCGCGCAAGCGGCGTTCGCCGCGATCGGTGGTGACGTGCGGTCCGGATCCGCCGTCGTCAACACGCTCGGTTCAGGCGGCACCGTGCGCGGTGGGCTTGCTGTCGTCTCAACAGCCATCGCCGCGGAAGGCGGCACTATCCGCGGCGGCTTGGCAATCCCGACGCTCATCGCCCTGGGCGGTGACGCACGGGGCGGCTCAAGCACAGTCAGTCTGACGGGCGCTGGCGGCGTCGTGCGGGGCGGCTTCGGCACACCCACAACAGGCGGAGGTGGCGGCGGACTCAGGGTCGCAAACCCCGGCAACCGCCGAGCCACGGTCCTTTACGGGACACGAAGGAGGATGCGCGGATGACGAAACGACGATTCACGCACGTAGGCGGAGTACGGCGGCCTGTGAGGCCGGGGTCCGGTCGGCCGTGAAAGTCACCGAGCCCACACCCGACCAACTCGAACCGCCGTGGATGGACTTCGCGCGCGCCGAACTCGGCGTGAAAGAAGTCCCCGGCGAGCGCAGCAATCCGAGAATCGTCGAGTACTTCAGCCACACGCGGCTGGGCGGCTCGGCAATCAGCGACTCCACACCCTGGTGCTCTGCGTTCGCAAACTTCGTGATGGACGCCGCGGGCTATCGCGGCACGCATCGCGCGAACGCACGCAGCTGGCTCGAGTGGGGCGAGCAGCTCAATGAGCCCCGCCTGGGTTGCATCTGTGTGCTTTGGCGTGAGTCGCCGCAGAGCGCGGCTGGTCACGTCGGGTTCCTCACGATGGCGCTTCCGCACAGGCTCGTGCTCTTGGGAGGAAACCAATCAGACGGCGTGTCGATCCGCGAGTACGGCACCAGCCGTTTGCTCGGCTATCGCTGGCCGCGAGAGGCGGACCGCAAGTGAAAGACGTCGACCCGAACAGGCTGCTCGCGTGGCTGGCGATCATCGTGCTCGCGGTCGGCTGGGTTGTCACCGGCACAAGCCTGTTCAACAGGGTCGACAGCCAAGACGTGCGCATCACGAAGCTCGAGAAGAAGGACGAGGAGCGCGAGGCCGAGCAGAAGACTCGCGACACCGAGCAGCGCAAGCGCGATGAAGCTCTCAGCGGCACGCTCGGGCAGATTCGCGAATCGGTGAACTTCGCCAACTGGAACATCAAGGCGATCGACGACAAGTTGAAGGAGAAGAAGCGGTGAAACCAATCTACAAAAAACTGATCGGCGTCGCGGTGACGCTGGTCGCGATGGCGTGGAAGCAGTACGACGTGCACGGTCGCGTGGATGTCGTCGAGCTCGCGCAGTGGGTCACGGCAAACTGGGATGTGCTCGGCCTGGGCGGCGTCGTCGGCGCGCTGTTCTGGAAGCGATCGGAAGAGCGCGAGCTCGAGAAGCGCGTCGCCGCATCGTCATGAACCCGCGCGAGCGCCGTGACGTGATGGAGGTCGCGATCGGCGGCCTGCCCGCGTTGCGCGCGCTCGAAGAGAAGCTCGAGGAGACGATCCAGACGCTCGCGCACCGCATGGTGCAGGACTGCAACCTGATCGTCTCCACCGGGCCGCTGTCGCCGCTCACGAGCGTGCAAAACGTCCAGATGCATCTCGCCGCGGCGAACGTCGTGCGGGCCGCCGTAGCGAAGGCGCGCGAGCACGAGCGCGCACTCGTCGCGCTGTCGCCCATTCCACCGCTGCCGGTTCAGCGCACGGTCATCGTGCATCCCGGCGCGACCGATGCGAGCAACCCGCATTTCACGGACGAGGACACTACTCGTCCGATGGGTCCGGAGCGGTTTCGTCCGCCGGACTTGGGCGATCAGTGACGCTGCCTTCGAAGGGTTTGAGTGCGGCCTCGAGGCCGGTCAGATCCTTCGGCCATCTGTTATCCTCGATCGGCCCCCACTCGCTATCTAGCGTGCCCCTGTAACCGTCGAGAGCCTCCCGCGCCGCCTTCACGAGCGCGGTGACCTCGGGCTTGGGCGGCATCGTGTCCAGCAGCGTGACCGAGTACCCGCTGAGTGACCGATCAGCGCGGTAAACCGCCAACTCCTCGCGCAGTGCGCGCACCTCAGTTGCGAGTACGCACTCCGAAAGGTTATCGAGGATGCAGTCCTCGGAGTCGTGGTCGGCGTAGTGAAGATCCAGGCATCGGTCAACAAGCTCTTTTGTCGGTCGGTCCATGTCAGTGCTCCTGTCGGTTCCAGCGGCGAATGGCCGACTCCCTCGACCCGGCCATCGTGAAGGCAACGTTGGTTGCCGGGTGCGCGCAGTTTGAGCACCACGCCACGTACGAGGGGAAGTGGCCGGCTCCGCCGTGCGCGAAGACTGCGTCCTTGCCGCAGTACGCGCACCGGTCGCCTATGATCGGCGGACAAATCTTGTCGAACTCGCGCTCGTCCACAGCACACCTCCAGCACACGCCGATCCGTGCCACGTATGTCGAGCTGACACACAGCCTCGTGCAGCTCCATCTCGTACGAGCTGGGAACGATCCGGTAGGTCTTCGGGGCACCCATCACTCCCCCTTGTCGCCCGACGTCTCGCCGAGCGGCGTCCAGTCCTCGAAGGGCTCGAGGGCGTCCTGCAGCGCAATCAGCTGACGTTCAGGCTTCTCGGGGAATCGAGCCTCGGCGTCGAACACGTCACGAGCCGCCTTCACGAGCGCAGTGATCTGGCACGCCTGCTCGCCCATCACGGTTTCGTCCTCGGGAGGCGCCCCGCCGAAAGGGACCATTGCTTGCCGCAGCAGCCGTTCGGTGTAACCGGTCAGGTCGGCGCGAAGCGTTTGGCGAACCGCCTCCACGAGTGCAGTGACCTCCGGGATCTGCGCGCGCGACTCGATCAGGTCGTTCATGAGCGAGGTCACCATGCCGGTGCCCGTCGCCGCAGCAGCTTGCCCCAAGCGAGCCTCTGCCAGCTCGGCGCGCAGGGCGCGGACTTCGGCGATGAGCTCGCGCTCCCACGGGGAGAATATCGCAGGGGAGTCGCATTCGAGGTAGTCCTTGATCCGCTCGGGCGTCGGCCGCACGTCGGGGTCTGGTTTCGTCGGTCGGTCCATGGCTCAGCTCCTGTCCAGGCGCGCTTCACGAACCTCTCTCAGCTCCGCCTCGGCGCCTACCAGGCGGTCGTGGTAGTTGGCAAGCTCCTCGCGGAGGGCCCGGACCTCGGCCGCGAGCATCGATCCCGGGTCGCGAGACCAGACCCACTCGTCAGGGTCTTCGGCATAGCCGCCGAGCGCGGCGTCAACCTCTGCCGTAGACGGGCGACTCACGACGCGCCCCGTATCCCGGATTTGACCGGAATCGCAGCGCAAGCCTTCGTTACTATTGAATCAGACAGCGGGTTAAAAGCCCGCTGCTCTGCCGGCTGAGCTAACGGCCCACACTCTGTAGTTGCGCGCATTTACGTGACCTTACGTTCGATGTCAACCGGTAAATCCCCGGCATATTTGACCGAAACGGCGTCGTGGAGGTTGTCAGCGGTCAGCGACGCGTAGTGCCGCTCAGTGACGGCAATGGATGAGTGCCCGAGCCAGCGCTTGACCTCGTGCAGGTCGAGTCGTCGAGGCGTCCACGTGCCCTGGACAAGATGGCACCCGCAGGTGTGTCGAAGCGCCAAGAACGATATCTCCTCGCGCACGTTAGCCTTCTCTCGCCAGCCCTCGATGTAGCGATCGCCGTCTGTCTTCGACCGCCAGACGGCGGTGTAGCTCTCGCCGTGGCAGCCGCCGTCATCGCGCGGCCAGACGGGCGTGCCGCCGATCGGCGTGGCCTTCTGCGCGGCCTTCCAGGTCCTCAGGGCGACGAGTGGCGGCAGCAGAAGCGGAACGTCTCGCCGCGAGTACTTCGTCTTGAGCGGCCCGTCGTAGCTCCGGCGCACGCGAATGTGTGGCTTCTGGCCGTCGAGCACGACGTCCATCCAACGCAGACCCCAAAGCTCATCGAGTCTGAGCCCGGCGTAGATCGCAACTGCAAACACCGATAGCTGCAGCGGCGGCAGCGTGAGCGCGAACAATGCTGCGATTTCGTCCGTGGACATGTGCACGACGAGCTCGCCGTCCTGCTCCGGCTCCTCGAAGCGGGGTAGCTTCACGACGCGTGCCGGGTTGTCACCCCTGTACTTGCCAGCGATTTTTGCGTCGTCGAGACAAAGCTTCACGAGGCTCAACGCGTCCTCGATCACGCGGCGCCCGAGCGTGCGCCCAGTTGGTCTGCGCTCGATACCCGACTTGCGCTTGATGATTTGCACCGCCTCGGTCTCGACGAGCTTTCCGATCCACTCCTGCACGATGCTCGGATGCTGCGCGATGCGCTTGATCGGCCAGTTCCAGAACTGAGCTGACTCAACGTGCGTACGCCAACGCGAGCGCTCTTTCGCGAAGGGACGCGAGCGCTTGCGCTTCTGGGCCGCGAGCTCGCGTTTGTCCATCCACTGCGAGGCGAACACGGAAAACGCTTCGGGGGCTGAACCTGTAGATTCAGCGAGCGCGGCTAGCCGCATGCGCTCGGCCTTCTCGGGAGTCGGGAACGTCCCGATGTAGTCGCCAGCGATCTCGACCTCGAAACGGGCGGGGCCACGCTCGGTGATGGAGCCTTTGCGTCTCCTACCCACGGCGGCGTTTCCTCCGCGCGCGAATAGCGTTCAGCTCGATGAAGTCTTCTAAGGTTGGCTGCACGCGCAGGCCATCCTCCGCGGTCGCCTTCGGCGCGTCAACGGGCTTCGGGCGCTCAGCACCAAGCTCGGCCCGTATCGCCTCGCGCATCAGCTCCGCCAGCTCGGCGCGTTCCTCGTCGGTGAAGCGTCGCGCGGCTGTCATGGCTTCACTCGCTTGAACGTGATCGCCCAGACCCACGGGTTGTCGTCCCACCTGCAACCCGGGCGCTTGCCGTTGATGTGGTCCCACAGGTCCGCGTACTGCCGGACTTGCTCGCCAGCATCGGCAGTGCACATGCCGCTAGTCATCCGGCACACGTCGCAGCCGCACCGCGGGACCTCTGGAATGCCTTCGGCTAGCGAGTCGAGTTCGTCGATCTCCTGCAGCCGCTGCACGCGCACATCGGTGACTTCGAGCGTGATGCGTGATGCCCATCGCGGCATGAAAATGCCTGGTCTCCACGGTCCATCCGAGTCGCCGCCGTCGGCTCGATACTCGAGCGGCCGAGTCTTCAGCCACTCCGGGTCGTACGCCGTCAGCGAGCCCGTGACGACGTCTGGATCGAGAGGCTCACTGCCGCACCATGAGCCGCTCTCCCAGAGCCTCCACGTCTCTCGCGCCCACAACCGATCACCGGGAGCGCCGTGCGGGCATGACATCGGGTATTCGTTGCCGTCGTTGCACAGGACAGATTCGCCGTCGTCACTCTGGTACGGCCACCAACCGCTGCCGTCATCGCGCAGCGCAAATGCACCGCGATGCGGAACAGTAATCGTGCGACGTGTCTGCGTCTTCGAGCCGTCGAGAAGCGCGCGCACCATCGACGCCGAGAACAGGATTGGCCTCTCTTTCATTCTTCCACAACGCACGCGGCCCGAACGGCCCGGCGCGTCGCCTCATTGCGTAGGTAGAGAAGCCCGCACCGCGAGCACACGGGCCACGGCAAGCGCTTGCGCTGCTTCGGGTTGTGCGCGCCCACGTTGCGCGTCCCGCGCTCAGCGAGAAACGCGCGCACGTCCGTGACGCGGTTCCATTTGCGAGTGTCGGTCACAACATCACCACCGCCGCCACCCAAGCCAACTTGCACGAGACGTGCAGCAGCTGGTCAGAGCTGTACGAGATACGGCCGGCGCACTTCAGGGTGTCGATCGCCGCGTGACACACGGCCTCGGCAAGACCCAGCGACACGCTACCCGTCACGAGCGCGACGCCACCGCCTTGGATGACGCTGTGAGCGGCGAGACACCACGGCCATTCCGCGTGGCCACCCCAAGGGTTCTTGGCGCGCGCGAGATAATCGTTCTGCAACGGGAAGTCGCAGAGCGCGTGCGCGACGAGCAGCCAGAACAGCGTGTGTGCGGCGCTCATGGCTTGTCCTCCTCGCATGGGCCGTCGTGCTCCGCACCAAGAAGACACTTCCCGTTCATGCAGTAGCCGCTAGACGTCTTGAGCTCGTTCGCCGCTGGCGTGGTGAAGTGGCGCAAGCACTCATCAAGCGCGTGCGCGATATCGACCTCATCGGCGGCGCCATCGCGTAGGAAGTCGGCGGCACCGCGAGCGCACCTCACCAGCGCGTCGACTTGCTCGCTGTAGTGCGACCACCCCGGTCCGGTTGGGTACTTCGCCTCCAACGGCCCGTGCGCGCGGTTGGCGTACAGGACTGCCGCCCGATGCACCGTATCGTGCAAGACCGCAATCTCTTGCTCAGTGGCCGCGGGACCGTGAGTAAAGCTTGCTATCCGGCCGATCGCCGCTTCGTACACCCGATGCCAGCGCTCTACGCGCTCGCGTTCGGCGCGCTTTGCCGCCCACTCGCCGTCAGCCGCTGAGAGGTCGAACGTGCCGCAGCGGATGCCGTCTGGATTCGTGAGCAGCGGATCTTCGTCGTCGGGGAAGCCTTCGCGGAACTTCTCCAACGCCTCGATGCGTCCACTCGTCCCTACCAGCGTTTCGAACGCATGTTCGAGCTCCTTTACGCGGCTATTGATCGTGGTGGCCCAGTCGTGGCCCACGCAAGAGCTCAGTCGCTCCAGTCTCTCGATGCGCTCGAACGCCTGCCTCAATGCCGCGTCAATGTCTGGGTAGTCCATGTTCACAATCTCCTGACAGTAAGAGCCCGGCTCGAGCTGGGGGGCTTGAGGGTGTTGCAACTCGAGCCGGGCCGGCCTCGACCGCGCCCCGACAAAGCGCGGTCGCTGAATCTGTTATCGAAAGCGCAGGTGCCTCGCGGTGCGCAGCTCTGCGCCCTCAACCACTTCGCCAGCTTCGAGCGCTTCCTTGATCGCGGTCCGGTTGACCGACTGCTTGACGTTGACGAAGCGGTCCGGAGCGCTGTCCAAGAACTCTTGCTCGCGCTCGACGTGCACGCTCGACGACGTCTGGTAGTAGATGCTGCTCGAAGGCGTCTTGAGCTTCTCGACGCCGGCAGCCGTCAGCGCCTGGTCGAGCCGGAACTTGAGTCCCGTAATCGCTTCGTCGCGCGCCGCGGCCATGACCTTGTACGCACGCGACAGCTCTTCGAGCTTCTCACGCTCGGCGGCAAGTTCCCGCATCACCGCGCAGTAGGCTTCTGCCTTGTCCGTCAGCTCGAGTCCGAGCTCGTCGACGCGCGCGGTCACCTCGCCGCCGGAGTCGGCGATGACGGCAATCATCTCTCGCACGATCTCGTGCAGCGTGCGGCGCTTCGGCGCCTCCATTCGTGGTGCGGCGGTCATGATCGCGGCCTCCGATGCAGGTCGGCGTTGGGACAACTCGAGAAGTGAACGCGGTACAGCTTGTCTGGCTGCGGATCGCTCTTGCGAACGATCGTGGCCTCGAAGACCACGCGGCCGTTTTCGGTGCCAACCGACTTGAGCTCAACATTCCCTCGGGCCGTTGGGTCTGGGTCCAGGCAGACGTTCTTGCCGCTGGACCTCCACTTCGCCCACACGATCGGGCGCTGACACGACTTGCATGTACTTGAGCCGCTCATGATGTCGCGTCCAGGTAAGAGCCTTCGTCATCGAACTTGTTGTCGGTCTCGCGGTTGTCGATCTGCTTCTGCATCGCGTCGGCAATCGCATCGGGCTTCGACTGCTGCTCGATGCGCCGCTCCACTTCGGCAACCGCTTCGTCCAGCGACTGCTGCGCCTTCTTGTGCAGCCGTTGCCGCGACTCGTCCTTCAGCAGCGCGGTCAGCCACACGCGGTAGTCCTCCAAGATTTCGATCGGGGCCATCGAGAGCGGCTTGCCGGTGTAGTTGGCGTCAGGGAAGCTCGCGGCGAACGCCGGACCTGCCGCAGCCGCTGGCGGCGGCGAGCTCTTGCGCTCCTCTTGCTTCGGCGCGTTCTTGGGCTTCGCCTCGGCATTGACCTGCGGGCGCTCGGCGTCCGCCTGCCCCATCTCCGCATCGCTGTAGACGCCAGACAGCTCGTTGGGGAACGCTTTGCGAAGCGCGAGCGACTCGGCACACTTGGCGAGTTGGTTCGCCGGCATCGTCTTCCAAAACTTCGTCGGCGCGCCGTCTTTCTTCGTCTGCACGTATTCGCTGTAAAGCGCCACGGCCACGATCGGCGTCGCGAAGTTCCTGCGGTGCACGCCGACGCGCGCAGCCATCGGCGGCTCGGCGCTTAGCCACACGTCTTTCCAGACGCCGTCAGCCCCGCACCACTCCGGGGCGCTCTGGCCCAGGTACTTGCCGCTACGCTCGGCCGTGAGGCGCATCCCGTCGATCGACACCTGGGGCGTCATCTCTTCGCGGCGCAGGTCGGAGTTCCAACGCTTCACCGCGTAGATTTGCCGCGCGAACGGGTCGAGCCTCAGTCGGTTGCACACCGATACAAAGAGCTCGAACTCTTGCGGAGTCGCGCCCTTCGCGTACGTGTCGCGAACAAGCGCGTACTTGCTCTCAGGCACAGACGGCGCGAGCGCGTGCTGCTGCTCGACCGTGGCGAGTGCGTCGGTCATCAGTCAATCTCCTGCGGGTCAACCGTGGTTACACTCGGGCCCGGAAGCAGCGGGGCACCCGGCGCCTTGGACTTCACGCGCCGTTTGACATGCAGACGCGGCGCCGCGTCGAGCTCGTCGCGCAACCGCTTCACCTCGCGGTTCGCGACGTCGCGCTTCTCGATCGCCACCGCGAGCGCATCCTCGATCGCGCCGCGTCGCTTGGCGATCAGCTCTTCGATTTCGTTTCCCATGGTCATCCCTCCACCGCAGCCGTCGGCTGCATCGCAATCATCTCGTCAAACAGCGCAAGCAGTCGGACGCGCACACCACGCCGCGCTTGCGCGCGTGCTTCTTTGAGATCGGCTACGGAGAGTGCGGCGGCGGCGGCGGCGGCGGCGGCGTCGGCGGCGGCGGCGGCGGCGGCGGCGGCGGCGGCGGCGGCGGCGGCGGCGTCGGCGGCGGCGGCGTCGGCGTCGGCGGCGGCGGCGGCGGCGTAGGCGTCGGCG
>Ga0081455_10001248_pt1 | contig 31811 bp, 37 predicted proteins | sample TabmetS3T2R1_FD_70207 | JGI IMG/M metagenome (GOLD analysis project Ga0081455, IMG submission 70207) | Tabebuia heterophylla rhizosphere microbial communities from the University of Puerto Rico - S3T2R1 | ecosystem: Host-associated > Plants > Roots > Rhizosphere ... | reverse complement strand
TATGCAATATTCTGATAATTCGCAATAACGTTCTCGTATTCTAGACTCATGGAAAAGGGCATAACTAGTCTCATAATGATGTGTACAGCCACAACAAAGAGGGCGGCTATTCCAGTGATGTAATGTATCTTCATTATTTGACTCTCTTTCAAGATCAACGTGTTTTAGAATAACCTCCTAATCTCCAATATATGAATTAGTCTATTCTCCTGCAAATAAGATGCTTGCTCCGTATAACATCGCAGTAGCTGCCAAGATCAAGGCAATCCAGATTCCCGATTTCTGTCGATAGTTCAGTGAGACAGGAGAGTATGGATAATCAGGCCTACCCGGCTTACCTAGTCCTCTGCCTGTTTCGGTAAATAACAGCCGGATCCCATTGGCCGAGTGAAAAGTACTTGTACCAATTACCAAAATCAGAAATAGATGTCCCCAAGTAGTCTGTGTCAATTCCAACATAGCGTTCCATGCATCTTTACCGTCGACCAGAGAACTGGTTTCAATGACATGTCCGACAAAATAAATCAATAGAAATACGCCAGTTAACCGTTGAAGCCAATACGAAATTCGCTCCCAACCATATCTTGAAGGGTTTAGCCAGGCTTTAAGGCCTTCATGGTTTTCACGTCTATTACCGTCCGAATAAATCCTATCTTCATTAGATGATTTCATTAATATTTCCTCTCAACCGGTGCATACCTAGTAATCTTTACCGGATACCAACGTAATTCTGGTCCTTCATGAGAATAGTAGGCAAGCGTATGCTTCAGATAATTTACATCATCTCGACTTGGGTAATCGATTCTTGCATGAGCTCCTCTTGACTCTTGCCGATTTAGTGCCCCTACCAAAACAATCTCAGAGATCCGTGCTATTGAATCGATTTCCATGACATTAATGAAGTTAGTGTTGTATTCGTAGGCCTTGTCGTCCACATGTCTCCAAGATGCACGTTTCAATTCCTTTACTTCTTTTAATGCCTCCGCTAAAGTATTTCCATCCCGAAATACATATGCCTTAGAATCCATCAATTCTGCAAGTCTTTTTTTTATTTCATAAGGATTCATTTCGCCTCTTCCATGGAATATGCCATCATAGATCCTCTTTTCCTCTTCTATAACTTGCTGTTCAGGCACTGTCATTGTTCGATCCTTGACCCTTTGAGCATGTTCAGCAGCATGCTTTCCTGTAATATTCCCCCACACTAGACATTCGGATGTTGAATTTGCACCCAGCCTATTTGCACCATGGGTACTATTGCAAGCTGCTTCGCCGGCACACCAAAGGCCACTCATTTCTGTCTCCCCTTCAATATTTGTATGTATTCCTCCCATCATATAATGGCAAACAGGTCTAACCTCGATCGCCTCATTGATAACATCAATACCTGAAAACTTTATCCCTATTTCCCTAATTCCTGCCAATTTTTCTTTAATACGTTCAGCTCCTAGATGTGACAGATCAAGTTTAAGACAATCTATTCCAGTCTCGTGTTTGAAGCCCCTTCCTTCTTGTATCTCACGAATCATAGCCCGGGACACAACGTCTCTTGGGGCAAGTTCAAGTTTTTCCGGAGCATATCGCTTCATGAATCGTTCTCCTTGATTATTTACAAGATATCCACCCTCACCCCTGGCACCCTCTGTAATTAAGATCCCAGATGGCAGAATCCCACTGGGATGAAACTGCACAAATTCCATATCCTTTAGCGCTAATCCCTTTCTGTACGCCATATCCAAGCCATCTGGAGTCGAAGAATGGGCGTAGGTAGAAAAGCCGTAAATTCGCCCCGCACCCCCAGTACAAATGATTCCTGCCAGAGACTTTATTATCACAAACTCGCCTGTTTTCATCTCGATAGCCGTGAATCCCCGGAAGCTAGATCCATCTGATAGGATCGATGTACAGAACCATTCGTTTAGAAAATGGATGTTCTCATGTCTCAGGCATGTGTCATACAAAGTCTGCATCTCGTAAAAACCTACTTTATCTTGAGCATACGTTGCACGAGGGAATGAGTATCCCCCGAATTTCCGCTGATCGATGCGTCCGTCAGACCTTCTCGACCATGGCATTCCCCAATGATCTAGTTGGTATATTTCGTACGGTACATTAGAGACCAGTCGTTCTGCAACATCTTGGTCGGCAAGAAAATCACTACCTCTAATTGTATCATAAACATGAGATTCTCTATTGTCCCCTTCTTCTTCAAACAAGACGGCTGCTGTTCCTCCCTCTGCAGAAACGGAGTGAGAACGCATTACCTGAACCTTCGAGATGACAGCTATGCTCAAACTCCTGTCCACGGACGCAGCAGACAAAGCAGCTCGAAGTCCAGCTAGGCCAGATCCCATTATTAAAACATCATATGAGAGAACCTCAGTCAATCATGAAAACACCCTCTAGTGAAGATATCGTGCACTGCAATTCTCATAAATACCTTTGTCAATGTATAGCAAGACTGAACTAATTTGATTTTGAGGCCTAATCGACTTACAAGAACAGAAGTTTATTTACTTGTTGAATTTTTAGATCATCCTGATGCACATTGCTTATTCCGGAAAAATCTTCTTCGCACCAAACACCTCTGATGAACAGATCATTGATCGAGCCAAGAAACGATTAGTTGAAAGTGGGATCAAGGAAGAACACATACAGGTCAACTATAATGTCCAAGAGCTTGAAGTCAATGATTTGTACGTAAGTTACGAACCTCCGCATTTAGTTATTCGCAATGTCTACGAGAAGAAAAGTTCAGGAATGATAAAAATGAGGAATACTGGGATGATAGAAATATAGGAATCAATTCAGTTGCCTGATTGAAGAATTTCAGAAACTAATTCTACAACTTGAATTGCTTTTCCTATTACTTCCCGACCGCTGACCAAATTTTTTACTGTTATGTCGTTTTCATTTCCCTTCTGCGCTACCCTCACCAATATGGTAGCACCAATAGAGGATCCATAATCCATTTGCTTTCTCAAAGTTCGAGCTCTACTGTCATAGTCAGCGGGTATCCCAGCACTTCTCAATTCTGAAACCATTTTTAACACGGATTTTTTATCACTATTCTCTGAAACCACAAAGATTAATGGTTTGGATTTGACCTTCAATAACCCGTGTTGGCTTAATACATTCAAAAGGCGTTCGACGCCTCCGGCTACCCCAATGGCGCCTAAATCGCTTCGATCAAACGCAGCAGTCAAAATATCAAATCGGCCACCACCGGCTAAAGCACCTACCGTGGAAGTAGGGTCAAATATTTCGAAGACAGTCCCTGAATAATAGTCAAGCCCTCTGACTATTCCCAGATTTATTCTTACGTTTCTAACTCCTCTTGCAGACAGCGAGCGTTCCAAGTCATGTAGTAATTGCCATTTTGGTAATTTGCTTATTCTTGTGGCTTGATCTTCAATTTCATTTATCGTCCCAATTTGAGAAGATAGTTCTAGCATTGGTCTGAGTAACGTGGGGCTGATCTTATTCGCATATTCGAGATAAACTGCCTCTACTCCCTTCTTCTGAACCTTGTCCATTGCTCTAAAGACCTCGAACGCTAAAGAGGGATCCGACAAACCAAGTTCTTGCTTCATGTACTGTTCCAGCAATTCCCTATGGCTTACGTCGATTGTGACATCTAATCCTAAATCTTCAAAGAAGGAAGCCGCAAGCTGAATAATTTCAGCTTCATGCTCCAAGTTGTATGAATCGTATAGCTCAGCATCCCATTGATGAAAATATCTATACCTCCCTGCTTGGGGTTCGTCGTACCTCCAAACTCCCCCAAAAGCGGCCGCCTTGATGGGCAATTTCATCTCTCTCCTTTGAGATATATAACGGGTTAGTCCAACGGTGAGATCAAACCTCAGCGCAACTTCTCTCCCACCTTTGTCTTTGAAATTATAGATTTCATTTGAAATTGTTGGACCTCCTTTAGCTTCGAGGGTAGAAAGCATTTCCAATGGTGATGGTTGAAGTACCTTAAAATTAAACAAACCAACGGTTCGTATAAATCGACTTCTGATATGGCTAATATTGGATAATTCGTCAACATCGATATCTCTCATCCCACGCGGAAGGCTCAATCTCACAAAACAGACCAACCGTAGTGACCATTTAGATTTTACTCTTGATTCGACACATTATTATTATTATTCTACCCTCTTTCTCAAATAACCAAGTTGGACTCCGATAGGTACAGATATCTGGAGCACAGCACCGACGCTATTGTTCAAGCCCATGGGAGCAGTTTAGAAGAACTATTCGAAAATAGTGCCATGGGGTTGGTTAACATCATGTTTGATATTGACAAGGTGGAATATCGCCAATCTGAGACGATCATAGCTAGCGACGAAAACCTCGAAAATCTCCTCTTCGACTGGTTAGAAAAGGTTTTGTTGAAAATTTTTATTGATCAGATCGTGTTGTCAAGATTCTCCATTAGAGTTTTTCAGAAACATAAAAACCTCGAGGAGAAAAGGTATTTTCTTGAGGCACAGGTAGGAGGAGAAAAAATCAATTATGATAAGCACAATTACAAAATCGAGATCAAAGCAATCACTTACCACGAGTTGAAAATCCAACGTACAGACACTAGTTATGTTGCAACCTTCTTGGTTGACTTGTAAAAATCCTTTCTTTATCCATTATCGAGGATTTAATCAGCCTTGACTGGATCGGATAAGTCTTAAATATGCATGATAACTTTTATTGAATGTATCATTATGAGCGAAGTAAATAAGCCAGCATTGGTGGAGCTGAACGATAAGAACTTTGAGGAGAACATATCTGGCAATAAACCTGTATTGGTCGATTTTTGGGCAACATGGTGTGGGCCCTGTCAATTTATGCTGCCCATCTTCGACAGACTATCTAAAAAATATGGTCAGAAAGTCACATTTGGCAGGTTGAACGTGGACGATAATCAGGGAGTAGCCATGAGATATGACGTGTATGCTATACCAACTTTCATTATTTTTATGAATGGCAAGGCCATCGATCGAGCCGTGGGCGCAGTAGGAGAAAAGGGCCTAGAAGGTTTGCTTCAGAAGTATCAATAATATTTCTGATAAATTTGATGAATTTCTCGTTTTAGCTAGGGGAATTCAGTGGGTCTGGAGCCTCCCAATCGCGTCAAATGTAGCCAAAAAGCTCGTCATCTTTCCTTTTCATAGATACAATATGATTCAGAACTTCCATCTCTTCTTCAGTAAGCCTTTGGGTGAAACGTTCATTAAGTAACTTTGCCTGTTTGCTATGCAAATCAGTGTAGAAGACATCTCCTTCGTTAATCTGTCGTCCAATAGTGGGACCTCGAATTGAGACTGCGACCTGCATACCTTTGGTAGCTTCCTCAATAGTCTTACCACTTTGTTGAATTTGATGGATTGCACCTATTTTTTTGCCTTCTTCATTAATCACAGGAATTTTTTGTCTTAATTTTCCCACTAGTATCTCGGCTCCGAATACTGCAGGATCGTTACGTCTGAATACAAAGTTTTTTAAGAACTGAAATTTGCAGACTGGCGGAATTTCATTAAACATGATTACGTCTTGATGATCTTTCTGGTAATTTGTCCAGTCAAAATAGCTTCTCACAAGATTGTAGATGATTTTCTCATTAAAAATCATGACTTGACGCTCCTGGGCCTCCCTACGGGCATCATCTAGGACTCTAACATTAAACGCCAAAATCACTCCCAAATATCTATCCTTCTCCCTTACTGCCGAAGCCTCGATGACATCCCTCTTGGTCACGTGGCCTATGTCCGAAATTCTTATGGGAACCTTTTGCTTAACAAGGAGGTCACTAATGGCTTCAATGGACCCTATTGTGTCACATTTCATAGTGACCCCATTGATATCCCTATTCACGAAAGTGTTCTTAATTTCAGCCTCGACAATTGCTCGAAGTCGCGCTTCGTCTTCCTTCTGATTTAGGACAAAAAGCGGGCTTCCGGCCATGACACCGGTGAGGTCTGGCGAAGTGATTTTTACCCCGGCTGCAGATACTACCTCTGATACGTGTCTAAATTTATCTCTAGGGTCTCTCATTTCATCAAGCGGCTTGGGAAGGAGAATCGCCTTCACACGAGTTACTACTGCGTTATTTCTCTTAGCGACTATGACACTACATCCCTGTCGAAGTATTCCGTCAAAAAGGATTACGTTGGCTGCCGGTCCCAAGCCTATCTCTTCGTTAATTTCCAATACGATCCCTCTTCCCTCCTCTTCGTGTCGTTCTAATTTTCGACTCAAATATTGCTGGGTTAATCCAATAAGAACAGCAAGTAACTCAGGTATTCCCACCCCAGTTCTTGCACTGACCGGCACTATTGCTACTTCCTTAGTAAAGCTCTTGATTCGCCAGAACGCCTCTGAATTGTATCCGGACATTGAAAGTGAGCCGACGACATTGTAGATCATTTCATCCAGCGCAGTTTGAACTGACTTATCCTGCAAACTCACGGCCTTACTTATTGAATCTCCCCCCAGATCGTTGCGCCATCCATTAACGGTGTCCACCTTATTCAGTGCGATAACAAATGGAACCTTTCTTCTTTTTAAGATATCAATGCTCTCCTCTGTCTGAGCTTCGAAACCCTTGTTAGCGTCTACCACAATTATTGCAATGTCGGCTGCTGAACCTCCTCTTACTCTCAGAGTAGCAAAAACTTCATGGCCGGGAGTATCTATCACCAAAATTCCTGGGATCTGTGAATCAGTAGTGGAAATCTTGTTAAATAGGTCTCCTGTTACCCTCTTAATTGTATCAATCGGAAAAAAACTAGCCCCGATATGTTGGGTGATTCCTCCTGCCTCCCTAGCTTGAACGGCCGTTCCTCTAACTTTATCCAATAGAGAAGTTTTGCCTGAGTCTACATGACCTAATACAACTACGACTGGATGCCTGAGTGCCACTTAAATGCTATCAAAAATCACTCTAGCCTCTTTTATGAAGCTTTCATACGAATCGGATGCATGGACTATGTTATCTGTTATGTTAAGGGCTAGATCCCCTCGGACTGTACCGGGAGCCGCTTCATATGATTTTGTTGAACCTATCATTATTCGAACTGAGTTTATAGCACTGTTACCGTCTAGAATTAACGCCATTGTAGGGCCAGAGGTTATAAAAGAAACCAATTCATTGAAAAATGGTTTATTGCTATGAGCCGAATAAAACTCTTCAGCTTTTTCCTTGGTAAATGAGTAGGACTTCAGATTCTCAATAGTGAATCCCTTTTCTTCAAACCTGGAAATTATCTTTCCAGCTAATTTTCTCTTTATTGCATCTGGTTTAATAACAACAAGAGTTCGCTCTCCCAAGAAGTTAACCCTTCCCTACTCTAATACCACCTTTCATGTACTTCTTTGTCCATTTCAGTTTCCTCGGATCCCTCTTTAGTTCTCTCAGATTTTTCTTGCATTTGGATGAACATGTCCATTGTATCGACCCATCATTACGGACCAACATTATCCCCTGACTCGGAGGAATGTGTTTTCCGCAAAAGGAACAATTACGCAATGAAGTTGCTGATTTACTCATTGGCTAGCCTAACACCTCTAAAATACACTAGACCTTACTTTATTTTTCGAGCTTCGCGCTCAGTTTCTCGTAGCATCAATATATCGTTCATTCTTATTGATCCTTTGACATTCCTTGTCAGGATTCGGCCTTTGTCTTTACCCTCAAGGATTCTCACTCTAACTTGAATAACCTCTCCTGCAATTCCTGTTCGACCTACTATCTGGATTACCTCTGCGGGATTTATCCTCTCTTCCGATGACTTACTCATATTTTCCTCTATTCCTTTCTCTTGTCTCTTAGAGGTTGTATGGAATTAAGAACTTGCTCCACAATGGTCTGAGCTTCACCTGGATCTAGGATAGTCGCAGCCGCTGAGCCGACGTCCATACCCAATGAGGCTCCGAGTTGTTCCTTACTCGGAACAAAAATATAAGGCGCATTTCTCTCTTCGCACAAAATTGGCAGATGCGCGACAACTTCAGGTGGTTCCACGTTCTCTGCAATGACTACTAATTTTGTGTTTCCTCGTTCAATGGACTTTGTAGTCTCATTGGTTCCCCTACGTACCTTTCCACTCTGCTTAGCCACTCTAACTGCCTCGTATATTACATTCACAAGGTCCTTAGGTGTCTCGAATTTGACATAGTATGGTCTACTCATTTTAAATAATCACCCTCTGGGATCATCTCGATTCTTCTATATGAGATCCGTGGAGTATTAAATATGTTATCCATGATAGTGCTATGTAATTTCATCACCGTCTAGCACGCTTTTAATAACGTTAGTGTATTCGCGTACCTTGGAGTTCAAAAGATCTTTATCTGTCGATTCTGCATACATCCTAATTAGTGGCTCAGTGCCACTTGCTCTTACCATCACCCAAGTCTCCTCGTCAATCCAGATCTTGACCCCGTCAAGATTCTCTACTCTGAGATTGCTTCCATGACTTGCACAAGACTCAATGACACGGTCAGCGACCTCTAATGATTCACAATGAAATTTAGCCTTGTACTGAAAGATATTAGGAAGATCCATGACCTCCCTGGAAAGTTGCCTCTTTCCAGAATTTGATGATAGCATTTCTAAAACTAGTAGGGTAGTTAAGGCCCCATCGCGAACACAATTTAATCTCGCATTCATGAAACCACCATTTTCTTCAAGCCCTAGCACCGCATTTCGTTTAACCATCTCTCGAGAAACTTCTACGCTTCCCACCTTAGTATGAATGACTTGAGATCCCTCATTCTGTGCGACAAGACTAACCATCATTGTAGTATTCACCGGACAAACGATATCTGTCCCTTCATAGCCATTCTTTAATAGGTACGATATTAGCGATGCCCCTAATTTATCACCCCAAATAATTTGTCCATGTTCATCGCAAAATATGCTTCTATCTCCGTCGCCATCGTACGCCACTCCAAAATCTGCGTTAGTAGACCTTACGAGCGAAGTAAGAGTACCTAGGTTAGTGAGGGTGGGTTCAGAACCCCTCCCAGGAAAGTTACCATCTATATTACCGTTCACAGTCAAGACCTTACAACCGAGTTTCTGAGCTATAATAGGGGCGACCAAGGCTTGCGTCCCATTTCCTATATCCATCACTATCTTGAATCCTTTTGAGTAAATTTTTTCAGACTTGACAACTTGGATAGCAGAATCTACATATGATGGAATTACCCGATCGTCGTTGCTTTCTTGCCCTATTTTACTAACCGGCTGGATTTCACCAGAATTAAAATTAAGCTCTATTTTTGACTCCTCGTCTCTTGAAATTTCCACTCCATCGTGTGCGATAGCTTTAATTCCATTGTATTCGGGGGGATTATGTGAAGCAGTAATCATGATGCCACCTGGGTAACCGAAATGCTTGGTCGCGTACTGCAAACATGGGGTAGGCAGGAGGCCTGCAATAGAGGTATCCTTTCCAGAAGAATTAAGCACCGCAGAAACGATTTTGGAAATCACCGGACTAGATATTCGTCCATCAAAACCGACCAAGAGCGGTCCTTTTTCAAAAAACGACCCTAATGAACGCGAAACTTTGATTAAGAATTCGAGACTAAGGTCCTGACCGAAAATTCCTCGAACTCCATTAGTTCCAAATAGCTTTGGTCTATGCTCACCTTTCATTTTGTTTTTAAGCACCGAAATCTAATTTAATGATAATGATTAGATTAGTGACTACGATTGCTTCAACAGTATGTAATTTTGATAATATTCAGTAGGGGTACTTTTTGAAATTGAAAAAAGGGTGGTATCTAACGTGATTTCATTTCTTTGACGAACTGATTCACCGAAGGCATTAATTCCAAATTGTTTGAAGGCGAAATATCAACGGGCTGTCAAATCACTCAATAAATAGTGATTATCGCAACATAGTGTTATGTGAATCAACGAATAAGGATTGATTGCCTGACTCGAGATGATTAGTGATAGAGTTAGCTTGGTACCGCAAGAGTAATTTTATCCTGGAACTACTGCCTCCTTTGTCATGCAATAAACCCATGCATCTTGATGAAATCGTAATGAATACTCCATCCTGTTATACGAATAGCCTAACTAGAACACCACGATAAGCTAGAAATCTTTCTCAAATAGATCGATATGCCATGTGGGAACGTTTCTTTATTCCATTCTAGTGGCTACTAAATACCGGCGTTCCAAAATGAAATAGTTATGATTTTATCTTTCAGTAAATTATTGTCACAAAAGTACCATCATTATCCTTAACCATAAACGCTAATATATTGAAGCGCATAGTGAACAGCTTGCGAGCGGGGGTTGCCAAGCCTGGCCAACGGCGCAGGACCTCATGTGTTCCAAAAATGCATGAATGTGCGAAGCTTAGAATGGGTCAGGTCTTTACTCCTAGAACCCTGTTCCTAAGGGATTCGTGGGTTCAAATCCCACCCCCCGCATCGATAATTATTTCATGATATTTGCTTAATACATTGTTCGAGTTGCTTATGGTTGTTGAAATGTGTAGCACAAAAATGGTTGTTGCAGTCTCCGCAATGCCAACCAGAAATCGTGTAACAAATTATGCACTTATCTAGTGGTTTATTATAATCAAAATTTTTCTTATGCCTTCGCGACTTGCTATGTTGTTGTTGCTGTGATTGATGGTTGATCCCGCGTTTCATATAGATTCTAGCCTATCGCAAATATCTTCTCATGATATCACAATTCTGTGTGACAAAATGTGTCGACGTCTTTAATGTGCACGAACATTTGGGTCTTGATTCTAAGTACGCTTACTTAGTCGAAGGATTTATACTTTTTCAAGGTGTAAGGTTTATGTTGAGTATCACTTATTTCTACGTCGTTGGCTAGCCGGAACACTAGAGACAAGACATTAATAGAGATCACCGTGGTAGGCAAGGACAGAGAGGGGGTTGTAGCAGAAATAACCAACTCCATTTTTCGTAATGGTGGAAATATAGAACAGATTAACCAAAAAGTTGTTCACGGGTTATTCGGTATGCATCTGGAAGCCTCTTTTAACGACACTGTAAAACTCAATGAAATACATTCAGAGCTGCGCGAACTTTCAGCCAAATTACGAATGGAAATTAAAGCTCACGTTGAAGAGCCTAACAGAAAGAAAAATGTTGCCCTATTAGTAAGTAAAGAACCCCATTGTTTGTCATCAATACTTAACGCTTTGCAAAACAAGGAAATTGACTCGAATATCTCAGTAATTATAGGAAGTGAAAGTACCCTCAAGGCTATTGCAGATGACTTTTCAATCCCCTTCCATTCTGTCTCTTATGAAAATAGTTCGGCAAACGCAGAAAATAAGATCTTGGAAGTTGTCGAAGAATATAATATAGATCTCATTGTGCTTGCTCGTTACATGCGCGTTCTGACACCCAATTTTGTATGGCGTTACCCTAATAGAATCATAAACATTCACCCCTCGTTATTGCCAGCATTCCCAGGCGCGTACGCCTACGTGCAGGCATTCGAAAGGGGTGCAAAAATAGTGGGATGTACAGCCCATTTTGTTACTGAGGAGTTGGATCAGGGTCCCATTATTTGTCAAGAAGCCTTTAAAGTTGTGGACGACGATACATTAGAATCTATAAAAATGAAAGGTCAGCAATTGGAGGCGGCAACCCTATTGGAAGCAGTTAAACTATTTCTAGAAGACAGGTTAGATGTTTATTGGAGCAAGGTACATACTTTATCCAAGAGTTGATATGAACTTCAGAATGTAGGTTTAGGCCGGATCCGTCAACAATATAAAACTGATATTCAAGCTAGTTCGTACAATAGGAATGGACCTCTCCATTTATGACCTATGTGACGGGGATTTCTGCGATCGATTGGTACAAGCCCAATCTGCAATAATACCTGTAGGTTCACTTGAACAACATGGACAGCATCTGCCAGTATCAACAGATTGCTTGATTGCGGAACACATTTCTATAAAGGTCAGTCAGAGATTAGAATACTTTATGTTCCCTGTTGTTCCTTATGGGGTATCGTTTGAACACTCCCCTATGTTTAATGTTTCTGTCCGTGATTCCACACTCTCCAATATATTGTGTGACATATGCATATCTATAGCCCACCTTGGTATCAAAAAAATAGTGATAATCAATGGACATCATGGGAACATGGGCGTGTTACAATACGTTTCCCAAAATACATTTGAAAAGATCCCACGCGATTCAGCAGTACATGTAATCAATTATTGGTCCTTTATGAATCAAATATTTGATCACGCGGGGGAGGTGGAAACTTCAATATTGTTGGCCATAAGACCAGATTTAGTAAAAATGGATAGGGCAAAGGCGAGCGACAAGACTCTCATGAAGTCAAGAGAAGCCTACAGGAGTATGACCCTTCGTCCAGGTTCTTTTCCTGAGATAACTGGAAACGGAGTGTGGGGGGATCCGAAATTTGCATCTGCTGAAAAGGGCAAGGAATTACTCAGTGAAATAAACGAGAACATTATCAAAACAATACTCGAGCTTGGCTAATATTCCAGACAGACGATAGGGGTACCGTCCTCACTTCAGATAAAGCGAATTCAATATCGAACTAAATATTTACATACAATTTCTAAGGTTCGAAAGCTCTATCAATTGCACAATCAGAATTTTAATATATACGTGAGTATTGGTTAATAGAGATATCAAGATTGTCGGTAGACATGGCCGTAAAGGTTCTAGACGAAAGCCTAGGGAAAGTTGTTCTTATAAAGCTAAAGGGTGGCAAAGTGATCAGAGGGAGTCTCCACGGATTCGACCAACACATGAATCTGTTGCTGGAAGACTCTGTTGAATTGCTGGAAGAAAGTAAGTCGAATGATTTGGGGACAATTGTTGTTCGAGGGGACAATGTTGTCATAATATCCCCGCCTCCTCAGTAAGGACGATTGTAAAATGACAAAAGGCACCACATCGATGGGTAACTTCACCCGGAAGAAGACCCATATCCGGTGTAGAAGATGCGGTCATAACTCCTTCCATAAGACGGGTAAACAATGTGCGAAATGCGGATTCCCAGATCCACACTTTAGAAAATATAGCTGGATAAAACGCAAGGTCCTTTAATTAATGAGCTAGAATTACTTATGTACTTGTCGCACGTTCCATGATTTACAATAGTCTATATGATAGTTCCATATATAGACTGACATCGATTGAATGAAGAGATCATATTTGTTGGGAGCGCTATAGCTGGCTCCCTCCTGACTATTGCGATCGACAGGCTAGTTAGACCTGCCCTTTTAAAGACGAACAAGAATACTTTAACTTCAAACGATTCTGTAAGAACAGAGTTGAATTCTCTTGAATTTGAAAGGAATTTAGTGGCTGAATCGGCGATTAAAGTGGATGAAGCGTTCAATGAAAAGAGAATTGACATTTATGAGCGAGATAAGCTGCTTCAGCGATATACAGCACAGATAGAGCAATTTGATGACAGAATAGATAAATTTCAGAATTTAATAGATTTTTCAGATCTCAGAAACCAACGAGATAGTCTTACTGACCTGATGAACAAGAGAATATCTTCGATTGACCAAAGATTAAGAGAAATTCACAATAGATTTGTAGTCACATATGGAAATAGTGAAGGTGATCGAATAGAACAATTATTGGAAAATGCAGTCCAAGAGGCGGTACGTGACAATCTGCATGATTCTAAACGCTCTGACGAACTAAGAATGTCCCAATCTTCCACCTCATCTCCACATGACTTATCTCGACCTCTTGTTGATGATTCACCTGAAGTTAAGCAACTGGAAGAACTTCACCACCAAATAGTTCTAGAGCTTGATAGACTTGAACACGATGAAACAAAGGTTGATGACACAGATGCTGCAGAAAACAAGGATGTTATCCAAGGGTCAACAGTTCTGAATCAATCTGAAAATGACCTAGAACTGATCCCCGGAAACAATAGAGAAACTACAAATGAAAGGAAGCAGACAACCCCATCATCCTTTGGGGAAGACAAAGCCGATGAAGGTTAATTTCTCTTTTCGGCTCCCGTCAAACTTTTGATTCATGATGTCAGCTTCACAAGCCAGGGGTAACCCAAATTTCACTTTGGCGATTAAACATGTAGTTAGAAACCACGTTAAGGATAATCAGATTATAGGTTTGGGAAGCGGTAGGGCCTTGGCAAGCCTTGTACGGGAACTGGGTCGAATGCCAGTTAAGAAAAAATTAAGATTTGTAGTTTCCTCTTTGCAAATAGAGGCGGAAGCTGAAGACGCAGGGTTACTCATTTTGAATGCGCCTCAAAATGAACAGGTTGATATAGTATTTGATGGCGCAGACCAAATCGATGCAAATCTTTTTATGATTAAAGGCGGGGGAGGTGCGTTACTACGCGAGAAAATACTTATGTATGCGGCAAAAAAAGTCATAATATTAGCTGATTCATCAAAATTCGTCGACCAATTCAAACGAAGTATACCAATCGAGGTTATTCCTTTTGCTAGATCAACAGTTCATCAAAACTTGATCAAAAATGGCGCCAAAGTCGAACTACGACAATCTGCAAATGGTTATCCTTATTTTACGGATAACGGAAATATCATCTTTGATGCGTATTTTCCTTCAATCCAAAATCCTGAAGATTTGGAAAAGAAATTAACTTGCATACCAGGAATTGTTGAAGTTGGAATCTTTACTAGACGGGCTGATAGATATTACGAAGCATCTGTCGATGGGTCTTTCAGGATAATCACGTTCCGTAAAGGCAGTAAACGTTTGGTATCTGCACAATCGATATGACCCTCAATGAATGGTAACCTTCATATTTATAGCAAGACGGTCTGACAAGTACTAATTTTCACTTTAATTAATTTCGTCTTCATAATTCGATACGCCGTCCACATTCAGATTTATCTGTTCCTCTGGATGGTAGTGATTTGTACTTTACTCTCAGTTGCGGTTATGAAACTCTCAAAACTGGTGATATCATTTGGAAACACACTAACATGAAACTGGATTGGGACTAAAGAATGTGCAACGTATTATCATTTTAAATTCTTCGCAGATTTTTATTCCCTTGAAATTCTGCTTCACAACTATATCGCAGTTTGAAGGAAATGTTAAATATCAAGAATTTACTAACTACCATAATTTGAATAGTATTTCGAGGCAAACATTGCTGTATAAATTCGCCTATTTCATGTTTCCCCTCCCAACGAGAGATGTCCTAGGAATTAATTTGCCGTGGCCTAAAGCGTTCTCATTTACCAAACCATCATTCATAACAATCATGCCCCTTACTATTGTCGTTACAGGCCATCCAGTCAGTTTCCATCCGTCATATATGGTGTAGTCTGAACTTGACATCAAAAGATCCGGGGTTACAGTTTTTTGCATATCAAGATCTATAATGGTAAGATCAGCATCTGAGCCCTTGACAATAGTTCCTTTTGAAGGAAACATATCAAATATTTTGGCAGTACTATAGGAAGTTACTTCTACAAGTCTTTCAAGAGTTATTCTATCTTTATTCACACCCTCGCTCAATAACACTGGCAGCATAGATCCCATACCTGGAAATCCAGAAAGAGCAGTCCACAAGTCACCTTTTCCTTGTTTTAGCGAAAGCGTGTTTGCAACATGATCTGTCCCCACAGTATCGATTATTCCATTTTTTAGTCCGTACCACATACTTTGCAGATCTGATTTTGAGCGAAGCGGAGGCACAACTTTTCCATTGATACTACCGAAATCAAAGGTATGGGTAAGATAATGTGGGCATGTTTCCACATATGTGACCAAATTGCCTCTCTCTTTCTCGGTGATTATTGCATCAAGGGCGACTGAAGAGCCAATATGTGCGAAATATAACTTAGAATTGTATTTCCTTCCTAGATTTGATATTTTCGAAATACTAGCTGATTCAGAAAGTGGTGGCCTACTGTCTGACCACTTTTGGAGGTTTGAACCTTTTGGGCGTGATATATCGAGTAGCTTTTGTCGTGATGTATTTTCAGCGCATATAGCTGGATCTTCAGCGTGTATAATTACTGTAGAGTTTTCACGCGAACAACTTTTCAAAATGTTCTCAATTAAATAGTCATCCATATTTACTTCGCATTCATTTAATTCTGAACTACCCGGATCTAGATCCATAAGAATGCGATTGTATCCACTCCCTAGATTCATGTATACTTTGAATGAGCTTATCTTCATATCGTTGATTAGAAAAGGAATATCTTCACCCTGCTTATCGGTTAGAATTGACGCATGAATCGAATAGTCAATGTAATGGGTTTTAGCACTCATACGAAATTGGTCATTCAATTTCTTGTAGCTGCCATCTAATCTTAACATTCGAATTACAGAGGTAATCCCACCAAGTGCAGCTGATTTTGATTCAGTTCTTGCTGCTTTCTCGATAGGAGTAAAGACCCCATAATGAGAATGTGGATCAATTACTCCAGGTATTACATACCTACCAGAAGCGTCAATCCTATTGGATGCAATCACGTTTGTAGAATCCTTTCTAAGATCCTTGATCTTTCCATCTTCGATGAGGATATCCAGTTGAAGCACACCTACCTTTGGTATTACGACACCCAAAGCACCATAGATTAAGAGATCACAGTCGTTCTCCAAATAACCTGATAGACATGAAAACTATTAAAAAAGGTTCCCTCAATAGCTGCGAACTACCTTGTTCTGCGCGGAATGGCTTACTATTTGAATAGCGGAGGTTTTTTCATAGTAGACAGTTGCAGATCACTTAATCGGATATCGTACATGTGTTTATTAGGCTCTACATCGTCTGTTGGTGGAGCATTTCAAACTAATTTCTGTCGTGGGCCGCCAGAAATCTGCGTATTTAAGTAATACTATTCCCGCATAACAATTCAAGGTTACCTTCCGAACAATCCTGAATAATCCCTACGACAATCTTGATTCCTTTCTAATTGTTGCTCAAAGATGGGTTTATGTTTCCTTTTGGACATGCACAATGATGCCAATGTTTATGAACTTGTTTACATGATACAGGTGATGTTTGGCTTCGACGCGGCATAAACAGACCAAAAAGAAGGAAAGCGAAGGGCTCGACTATGACATGTGTGTTTGTGGGCATGTACGATTTTGGCATTATGGTAAATGTCTAATGGTAACGCTGGATTATGAAGATCATATTTCTACAGAGTACGGGTTCTGCGGGTGTGCGGAATTTAGGCAGGTTAAGAAGGAAACCTACCTGAACAAGAAAAAGAAAGCAAAAAAAATTCCCATTGGCAAAACTGCTTAAAATGAGTTTATTAATCATTTGACCCCACCTTTCAATTTATTTCCCAAACTATAGGATGGGTCGTCAAAAGCATTTCAAGGAGTTGATCGTTCATTTAATAAGTCTTGGAGCTGGATAAATAGCGTGTGTATACACGGATCTGAAATTATTTTGGCCCTATAATAGCAATGCCACGTAAATATGATTCTGACTATATCTTCGGTTACGGTCATTACCTAGAATGCCAATTCAGGCGCTTTAAAGTCAGCATACATCCCTAATTATGCGCTTTGCATTCGTTGATCCGTGCATTGCAATTGAATTTCTCAGCAAGATCATAGGTCTAATATTTGAGGTCATATTCATCTAGAGTAGGAAGAACATCCAAAACGAGCTTGTTGGGGCCCTTGCTCTCTGTTTATATATCGACCGAATTTAACTGTCAAGTTATATTGAATACTGAGAGGTTTCCTCTGGCAAATGTTACATCCATGAGTGATGCAGAGATCGCTTTGGTACTTGTTGCAGACGAGAGTAAATCACTAGCACCCAGAAAAGGGACTGATCAAGGTCCTAGGGCAATGAGGAAAGCATTTGAAAATTCTGAATTATTCAAAAGGGACGGTAAAAATATCCTAATATGCCCAATGCGTAACGATTACCTTAATAAGAGAATTTTAGATATTGGTTTTACTAATAGAAATGATTTATATTCATTAATCTGCAAACTTGTAACAAACAAAATAGTTCCAGTTATTATCGGAGGAGATCATTCGATTACTACAATTGCTATAGATGCGATTTCTGCAACATTAGGTAAGATTGGTTTATTATATTTTGATGCCCATCCTGATTTTGTATCCTCTAAGGCAGACTATTATGGATCTGTGATAACAGACTCGCTTGGCAAACTTGACGAAAGTAATGTTACCTTTATAGGTACTAGAGCCGCCGAAATAGAGGAGGTCGAGAATATTCAGCGAAGCGGCTTTCAAGTTGTGTCCCCGCTGGATATCTTAGAGGAAGGCATTAACAAGACAATCGACAAAGTCCGCGCAAGAAGTACACCCAGAAAATATGTGTCAATCGACCTTGACTGTCTTGATCCTGCATTTGCTCCAGGGGTATCAGTTCCTACTCCATGTGGGCTTACAAGTGTCGAGCTAATCTGCCTGGTCAAACATGCGGTGAGTTCAGGGATAATAGGTATGGACATCGTCGAACTTTGTCCTAGGTATGACATTAATGATAGTACGGCTTCTTTAGCGGCTAGATTGCTTTCAGAATCCGTGGCTTCTATGAAATCAGGTTATTTGGGCTAATACTGGAGAATATTCTTTGACTACAAGAACGGATTCGAATCAACTTACTTCAATTAAACTTTCTAATGGAATTAGTACAAATATCGAGATAATCAAAAGTAACAGGGCAAAACATATCTCTCTTAAGGCAAATCGCCACGGGATTTATGCTATAGTTCCAAACGTAACAAGTCCCTTTGAGGCGATGACTTTCATTGAATCAAAAAAAGAATGGATTCTCAAATCTGTTACTTATTTTGAGAGGATTACGAGAGGGTTAGATCCTATGCTTATTCAACGAGGAAAAATGCTCTTTTTAGGGTTGCCATATGACATTCAACTCATTAAGGACCAACACTGTTATGTAATTCTGTCTGAAAGTTTGAAGAGGATTACAGTTCATAGCCCAAATGACAATAAAAAGAAAAAGACAATCATTGAATTCTACCGTCAACACACATCTCGAATTCTTGAGGAGCGAATAAGAGTATTTTCCACAAAACTAAACTTAAATTTCAATCGCATCTCTATTAGATATCATAGATCCAGATGGGGGAGTTGTTCCTTAAAAAAGAATTTGAATTTTAATGTAATGCTATCTGCACTACCAAATCATGTTATTGACTACATTATTGTCCACGAATTATTGCACTTGGTAGAGCTCAATCATTCCAAGAGGTTTTGGGGGCTAGTCAAGTTAAATCGTCCTACCTACGAGGACGATCGAAAATGGTTGCAAATGTATGGCCCCTTTATCAGCCTACCCTGAAAACACAGAGAAAATACTATCGAGTTGGCAAAAAAATCTATCTACCTCATCGCGATAACTTAAATTGACACAAATAGCCATAATAATCAACCAAAAAATATACCTCTTTCGTTTATTTGTATAGGACAATTCAGGATATGATAAAAGTCTACGAGATCCATCGATATCTAAACGACCAGTTCCAATATGTTGTGGCACGGACTCACAAATATACGGAGGAAAAAGTGCATCAAGACGTCAAGAGGATGAATGAAATGTTAAGTGCAGATCTTAGGGAAAGTGGGGTCAGATACGTCTTTGCAATCGAAGACATGTCAGCTTCGAACAAGAAACCCTCACCCAAGTACTTGAATCAACAAAATAGAAATCCCTGGGCCAGGTAATCTTTCCTTGATGTAGTTCAATAATTTTTTAAGTGAATACGTAGGCATAAGTAAGGTAACGTATTATGACGACTACGTATGAACCTGATTGTTTCTGCAAAGGAATTAAACCGAGTATTGCATAATTCCAATCTAGCAGGAAAAACTATCATAATTGATACGAGACCACTCCTCGAATATCTTGACGGACATATTCCTGGTGCCATTAACATGGATTTGATGCAGTTTCATTGGATCGACACATCTGGGATAGGAATAAGGCAATTCAATAGACAGATGAACATTTTGTATTCATACATGGGTCTTTCTGACACTAAATTTGTTGTATTCTATGACAATATATCGGGCCCTTCTGCATCGAGAGGAGTTTGGCTCTCACTCTACTTTTCACATTTGAATCCATCTATACTGGATGGCGGAATGGGAGAATGGAAGGCGGAAGGTCTTGAAATTGAGAAAGAAACCAATGCTTTTCCCCATTCAAAACTAACACCAACAGTAAACTCAGAAGTCCTAGCAGATTTGAAAATGGTAAAGTCCTCGATAATGCACAAGTCAGAAAAGAAATATGCTTTATTGGATTGCAGATCAGAGCAAGAGTTCAATGGAGGAGTAGTACGTGCTCTAAATAGGGGTCATATTCCTGGCGCAGTTAATATTGACTGGTCTCTTAATATAGATAGAGAGAAGAATGGCAAATTCAAGAGTCTCTCAGATTTGGCTGAAAGATATCGCAGGATATCAAAATCCGACGAAGTAGTCACCTACTGTCAGGGCGGTTACAGGGCTGCAAATACATTCGTTGTGCTGAAGATGTTGGGTTACAAAAAAGTGAGGATGTATCTAGGGTCATGGGGAGAATGGGGTAATAATCCTGATCTCCCAGTAGAAACAAATGATTCTTAAAATGTGCATTGCGTTATCTCATTTACTAAATTCATCGGAACTGGAATCGCGACCTTCAGCAATAAGAAAATTATTCTAAAAGTGGGTGTCGGGTCGTATGTATTTTGACCTAACTTTGGCAAGGTTGATCGATCATTGGAAAGGCTCCGCTGACGATAGTCAAAAGTATAAAAATGATTGCCATCAATCTCATAAATCGATGACCGATAATAATTTGTTTAAACGCTTCTGTGACAAAGTAGTAACTCTTGATAAATCAATTAGATTTATTGGAATTGCTGATGGCCATGGGAGACTACTAGCAACTGCCGAAAGGAAGGGACTAATTCCGTTATTGAACATGCAAGAGACTGAGCAATACGCTATTACCGCTGCAACTAGACAGTATACTAGGGTCAGATGGCAACAGCTCTTAGGAAAAATATTCTATACTTGTTCTCACTACGACAAATTGTTAAGGGTCACCATACCCATCACTGATGAACACAATCATCTTCGATATGTCATAATCTTCACCTTTGATGTCGACACAGAAAACTTCCACGATATAACTATGAAAAAGATTATACCTCTCATTCGTAGAAATCGCAAAAAACTTTTAGAGAGCTCAATCTAATTCTACGAACCTCGAATTCAATGGCAGTAGAAATGATACAGCGCTCCGCTAGTGAAGCTGAATCGTCAAGAGAGAGGATTCTTGTTTATTATTTCATCCAAGCACTGAACTATATTCTCTCTACTGACAGGTATTGGATTGTTATCCAGGTGTCCTCGATCAGGCATAATAACATCTGCAGCTTCCTCAAATCCCTGCTTCAGCGTTAGGGGTTCAAAATTTAGCTTCTTGCAGATATTCTTGAATCTTTCGTAATAGGTTGACTTGTTGAATTTGTGTGCCACAGTTGTACAGGATGATAATGAGTATCCATGAGGCACTCCTTCGTTAGAGAATACATAGGATAATGCGTGTCCCAAGGTAGTCGAAGAATTCCCAAAACCAATTCCTGATAGCATCGCACCATATGGTAGTAAATCCGGTTTATCGTTAATTATTGCATCCTCCAATACATCGAAAGCCTCCTTACAAAAGAGTTTGGTCAATGGATTAGCCAATTTGCTATCGTATCCCTCTGACGCTTGAGCCGCTGCATCGCAAGCTGAGTTTCTCATAATGTTGTATGGCGTACCTGGCAAGAAATATGGATCCACGATAGCCGCATCAGCAAGAAAAGCTTCATCTTGAAGTAGCTTCTTCTTATGTTCGAAACTTATAACTGCGTAGGTTGTCATTTCAGCGCCCGTACCGAATGTAGTTGGTATAAGTATCTTTGGAACACCGGTCAACTTACCCAAATATTTACACACATCCATAGAGCTTCCTCCGCCCAACCCAATATATGCAGAGATCTTTTTTCCTTCGTAATTCTTTTTTATGGTTTCAACACTTTCTATTGATGGATCTGGTGTTACCTTATTGTATACTTCATATTCTTTGATGCCCATATAGTCTAACCACTTTTCGTATATGTCTGGGGTAGTAGTAGTTATGACTAGAGAGTTTGTTGGGTAGTCGAATTCCTTAGCTGCATTCTCACCATAAGCAATCTTTCTTGGCATCATTACCTTCCACATAAGTGTTTGAGGTAACTGTTATCAGTATTATATTTTACTAAATGTCTCCTCCAGGTTGAGAAATGGGATTTCAGCTAGTCCATAATGAGGTGATGCTAATTTGCTAATTCATTATTTGCGGCCAAAGCCTCAAGCCAGCAGGAAAATTCAATTCGGACACCGAAATTCTGAAACAAGAGCGCCATAACTTGTCATTCGCTTCGTCTTGCTCAATTGGCAACATATAACAGAAATCGCGGCCACTAGTTTATGCACTTCATCCGTATGACAATAATAACAAATACTCGAGCAGATTCTTCCGTCAACCATTCAATTTGTAATTTCTGCGGCACTAAGTTTTACCAAGAGTGCTAGTGATTTCTTTTCTAGCCGCAGGCGAAGGCAATTGAAATGCGTACACTGTCACTAAAATTAACATTGAAAACAATGTCATACCTATTGCGAAATGTATTGTGACCAGAAGGGAATGCAACCTTTCGACAATTACTGCTCCGCCCAAAGCGATCTGGCTCAACACTAATCCAGCTGCGATTACAGCAGCAAGTTTCATACCTCTTCTCGACGATTTTGACTTTAGCGTGAAGAACATTGTTAGGATCACGAGCAATCCAGTAGTGGCTGCTAATGTCCTGTGCATATATTCAATCAAGAATTCACCCATAGGTACCAATCCCGCTGGACAAAGAGGCCAATCGGGACAAGAGAGACCAACCCCGGAAGCACTAACATATCCGCCAAAGAAAATCAGAGTAAACAGACAAGAAAGAGTCCCAAAAGAAAGATACTTAAGAAAATTCATCTTTTCACGATACTTTCAGATTACCCAACATGTACGGGTGAACCGAACAGTAGAATTTATAGTCACCAGCTGCAAGATTGGCGGTCTCTATCTGTGCAGTAGCGCCTGCATCTATAATGCTTGTGTCAAACTGACTTCCTGATTCAGGATCTTCTGGTCCGGAACCACTTGTAGCTGTGTGAGGAACTGTGTCCTGATTTGATACCTCTACAACGTCTCCTGCTGTGACTGTCAATGGATCAGGATCATAGGCTGGATTCCCTTGCACTGATGCACCTTCTGGAATGGTAAGAGTAGTACCCGCAGCTTCGGCTCCCCCGCCTGCCGCCGGAGCCGACGCAGAACCCTCTGCACTTGCAGCGGTAACTGTAAGAGAGCTTGTCATATATGGATGAACCTGGCAATGATATGCGATTTCATCTCCCTCCGCAGCACCAGCTAGTTCCATGGGTGCTGAGCTTTCCCCGCCATTTATGATACCAGTATCGAAAACTTGTCCAGAGCTGGCGTCCTCTGGGCCACTTCCAGAGGTTGCTGTATGTGGAACCGAATCGGCATTTTCCCAGACAACCTTAGTATTTAGAGGTACTTGGGCTTGATCAGGTTCGTAATCAGGATTTCCCTGCACTGAGGAACCTTCAAGGATTGTAATTTGCATTGCGCCTGCAGGAACAGGAGTCACTTCTTCTTCAGCTGCCGGCAGTCCTTCTCCTTCGCTAACACCAGCTGGGGAAGGCTCCTCAGTCTGAATTGTAGTTACAAGAGGAGGATGTTTCACCATTTCACTCCAGTTTGGTACGGCAATGGCCGCCCCTACGGCCATAACAATGACCAGAATGGCCATTCCTTTGGCCAGCCTCCTAGGAGAGGTCCTAATGATGGATTGGTGGTTCTCGTCTTCTGTAGTCATAATACTCTTCTCCTATCTTGAACGGATCTTCCATATCGGCGGGTTTTCCTTTACCTGCACTTCTTAACATATTGATGACCATTATGACATATGATATTCCGACCGTAAATGCTCCAATCGTAGCAATCTGGTTCATCATCACTAATTCTGGGGAATCAACATAGTCATAAACTCTCCTGGGCATTCCATATAGCCCTAACAAGTGTTGTGTAACAAATACGAATATCACTCCAACAAATGCTAATGCGAAATGTATTTTGGCCCATTTCTCGTTATACATCCGTCCAGTCATAAGAGGAAAGAGATAGTACAGGAAGCCGGTAAGTCCAAGAGATACTGTTCCCATCAGCATCAGGTGGAAGTGGCCAACCACCCAATAACTATCATGTGTGATAAAATCGAGCGGCATCTGAGTATTTACAACACCACCAGCTCCAGATGCGAAAAATAGCATTATTGCCCCAACAGCAAATAGCATAGGCGCAGCAAATTTTATTCTACCACCCCACATTGTAGCAAGCCAATTAAAGACATGCATGGCTGAGGCTGGAACCGCAGCAAGTGTTCCTACCATGAAAACGGTTTTCTCAGTAAAACTCATTCCTACTGCGAACATGTGGTGAGCCCACGACGCAAATCCTATTATGCCAAGTAGTACAAATGCCGTAACCCCTGACTGATAGCTGAAAATGGGCTTTCTGGAAAATTTAGGAATGGTTTCGTACAGCATTCCTACAGCAGGAATTAGGAAGATGTAAACTTCTGGATGGAATGTAAACCAGAACAGATGTTGGTATGCTATAGGATCGCCGCCCATTTCAGGATTAAAGAAGCCAGAGATCCCAAGCCTGTCTGTATACAGCATTATCAATGCCGCTGCAAAAGTTGGGGTTGCGACAATTATCATAAGGGAAGTAATCAGTATGGACCAAGAGAACAATGGCATCTTCATAAGAGGAAGGTCAGGATGTTTACATCTGAGGATGGTAACAACGAAATTAATCGCTCCTAATACAGAGGAAATTCCTAATATCTTTGCACCAAATATCCAAAGGTCTGCAGCTGGTCCGGGTGCTCTAATCGTGGAGTATGGAGGGTAAGCGGTCCATCCTGTGTCAGAAAATCCAATCCATATCATGGCCGCTGCCACAGGTATCATCCAGAATGCCACGGCGTTCAGTTTTGGCCATGCCATATCGTGATACCTTACCATTATTGGTATCAGATAGTTGCCAACTCCCGAACCAAAAGGCAATATCCATAGGAATAGCATATTCGTACCGTGCACAGTAAATATTCTATGAAAATCAGTCGAGCTAGGAATTATTTGTGCTCCTGGCATCCATAATTCTGCCCTTAATGCCATAGCCAGGGCGCCACCCATCATAAGGAAAGCAATAGAGGAAATAATGTACAATAGTCCAATATCGGTGTGATGAGTTGAAAAGAGAATTTCCCAGAGGGGACGTGGTTTTTTAACTTCTAGTACCAACACATACCACCTAATAACAGGGTACCTTGGCAAGGAATGTCAATAAAAGCATTTTGGTTTTACGATCTACTACCAAATTAGCGGGCTTATATGGATCATGATAATCTGATACAATTACATCCCGCACGATTAGACACATAGTGTCCTCTGTATTTCCCTACTTCATCCATAAATAACGGTCGCGGTAGCACTACGCATGTATCAGGCATCCTTGGGAAAGTCGTTCGTCAACCGTATGATTTTGATAATTGAATAGTCCGATCATCAGTTATACCGCACTTTCCATCACGCACACCTGAACTTATTCGCGATATGTTAGTTTAAGAAAATTGGCGCAAGCCTTCCCACTATTGGACTGTCATAGTACCCAACATGTACGGGTGAACCGAACAGTAGAATTTATAGTCACCAGCTGCAAGATTGGCGGTCTCTATCTGTGCAGTAGCGCCTGCATCTATAATGCTTGTGTCAAACTGACTTCCTGATTCAGGATCTTCTGGTCCGGAACCACTTGTAGCTGTGTGAGGAACTGTGTCCTGATTTGATACCTCTACAACGTCTCCTGCTGTGACTGTCAATGGATCAGGATCATAGGCTGGATTCCCTTGCACTGATGCACCTTCTGGAATGGTGAGAGTAACAGATGGTCCTGCTGCAGCGCCGGTTTGGTTAGTCTGGTTCCCTGAAGTGCTCGAGGGTGATGTGGCAGCAGGCGCAGCCGCTGGCGCAGGTGCTGATTCTGGCGATTCTGGCGATTCTGTCGACTCTGCAGAGGCAGGTTCGACAAACAGTTTAGCCCTCATATTATAATGAAGCAATCCGCAATATTCCCTGCATTGAATCAAATATTCCCCTGGGACATCAAATACATTCCACAGCGTGTTAATCCTCCCTGGAACGGCATCCATCAATATGACGAAATCGGGCACATTGAAATCGTGGATAACGTCTTGAGACGTAATTTCAAATCTGTAGGGGACATTCTGATCAACGTGTAGTTCCCCGACTTCTTTTGTCCCATCCTCATGCTCAAAAGTCCAAAACCATTGCTGCCCAGTAACTTTTATAGTCTCCGCGTCTGGGGGAGCAGCCTCAATTTGATGCTCTACATTCCATGCAGAAGCGCCTACCCAGCATAGAATTGATATTACTGCACCCACATATATCCATTCTACGGTAGCATGACCCATTTCCTGCTATGCCTCCCTCTTCTCGGTGCGCGGTTTGTTTTTGGGATTTGATTCTCTAAATCGCCAGTAGATGTAAATTAATGTACCTTGTACCAGCGCCCCTACCACAAAAGCCGCAACCATACCTTGATAGAAAAGATCCCATATGGCCACTCTTCTTACAATAAGCTCCTCAGCTTCCTGAGCAGAAACATCAATGAAATTGCTACCGAAAATGGAGAAATAACCTATAACTGATAGGCATCCTATCATGGTCCAAGATATTGTTAATCTAGATACCATTTCAGATTCACTCGTTAGCTCATTAGCCTCGTACTTCTAATTTAAGGTTTCTAATATTAGTGATGGTTCATAATCTCTACATAATCAATACCGGGTTTCGTCACAATTGACTTCCTTAATGTTGCTGGTACCTGACTAGCTCGGATCTAAACCTTCGGCGTTCCCATATCATGAGATACACAACGCCTCCCACCAATATAGCCTCGGTCGATTTCGCAAGTACACCTGCAAGGTCTACCTGTTCAGCAACATTGTTAGGAGATAGCGGAGGAGGAAGGACCACAGAATAAAGGTAAAGGCCAAGTAATACAGAACTGCCAATCAGACCAAACATGTTCAAAACCGCAGTCTTCCGATAGTGTTTTCGGACAGAGGCTATATCGTTTGGGATCTTGGATTCGTTTAATGAAATTAATACGTAAACTATTCCATATGCGAATTGCGCTGCTCCAGCGGTAAAGAGGAAGATGCTATATTCAATTCTTAAAGAAGCGTGTCCAGGGAAGACTGCTATATGTACAAAACCTGAGGCCATCGCCAAGAACAATATGCAATACCTTAGGACCTGCCTATCCTTCATATTTGCAGACATGATTGTCTTTCTTCTTTTAAGAAATATAAGGCCAAGAACCGCTCCTAAAACTGCAATTCCCATAAAAATTCCAGTAAAGATTGAGCTGTAATAGATCGTGCCAAAGTTATTTGTTACAGAAATATTCATCAAACCTCGTTCACAATCACAATCAGATCTATCCAAAAGGGTACTCCTTGCAGGACCAGAAAGGCCGATTCTGCTTTCAATAGCGGGTGAATCATCAACCACGCTCACGACCAGAATGTAATTACCAATTCGCGGAAATGTGTAATAGAGCCTGAAATCTCCAATTTCGTGCTTAGTCCAAGGAAATGCTGCCAAGCGGTCGCCAGATCTTTCATCATATACCTCAACCATAGTTACAATATTAGTCATGTCGTTCCCTTTGTTGTCTTGAATGCTGAAAACAATTCCAGCCGGCTCTGCTGGTCGTGGGTAGTCTGGCTCCATGCCTTGAAATATGTAATATTTACCAACCCCGGAGAAGCCCCCATTGTAATGAGGAAGGTGTTCTAGATGGGAATACGCAATGCTAGTTGAGAAAATCCCAAGGATAATAAGAGGTATACAGAAGAGTAGTGGTTTCAAGGGGATAGGATCCTTACGACGTCCCAATATGCGCGACTTTGCCCTTCTAAATACATCCATCTGGGAGGTTATCTACTGAGGTCTCAAACTATTTAATTTATTATGCTTTTATACATCATCAATTCAGGCATTCTAGAGATTTCTCGAATTGTGCTGAGGAAGTTGACGGTAAAGATGATGATGTAACTGAAATTTCTTCGAGTCGTGCTATTCTTCAAAATATCTGTTGATACTCATTAAATTTACTGCAGATAATGAGTAGATCTGGCTCTCTTGCCTCAGTATAGTTAATGACGCGTTACGTATATGCCACCTGTATAAAGACTTTGGATTAAGATCTAAAAGAGTCGATATCGCTGCTTTAATCGGATCAAGATGGGTTATTAGTAAGATATTTTCATCCTCGCACTTATGCCCAAGTTCTTCAAGTAGGTTGTTTATACGATTTTTTACTGATGTAAATGATTCCACACCGTAACTGAGCAAAGTCGGATCATTTCCAGAATAAAATTTAAGGAAAAGATTGCCGTATTTTTGTACAATCTCTTCATAATTCATGCCAACTAGTTTTCCTAACTCTATTTCATAGAGCCGTTCGTCTATTTCATAATTGCTGCCTAGTATCTCACATACTATCTTCGCAGTTTCGATCGTCCTTATTACTGGGCTAACGAGTATTCTGGTTATTGGTATCTCTTTCAAATACATCGCTGTGTCTGCAACCTGACGCTTCCCATATTCTGTCAGATGTGCTTCAACATGCCTCCCTACCAAAATCTTATTTACATTATTCTCTGCCTGTCCATGTCGCATCATAATCGTCAACGGCAACCTAAATCTTCAAGATTGTAGTCCATTCTTACCTATTAAAATGCATTGCTAAGCAAATCAACGTATAGTGATAGCAACTAGTTAAGAAGACGGTCCAGAAAATGTTTTCATACTCGAGCCTGTTGGATCTCAATAGGATGAAGATCGGTATTGTCGGCGGAACAGGAGGAATGGGAGAGGGATTTGCACTACGTTGGTGCGTGAAACACGACATTTTCATTGGATCTCGTGATGCAACTAGAGCCAATGAAGCAGCTGCACAATATATGAATTCGGCTAGAGAGGCTTACGGAAGCAATTTGACAGGAAGTATCAGTGGTGAAGAGAATGCGCGACTCTCAGAATTCTGTGACTTGGTCATATTGTCTATCCCTTATGAATCGACCGAAAGCACATGTGCCGCCATTTCTGAAAGAATTACTCCCAATTGTATCATCGTAACACCCATAGTACCTATGCGAAGAGAGGATAAAGGGTTTACATACTTGCCTTTAGAAGAAGGAGTGAAATCTGCAGCTGAGTTGGTCTCAGATTATATTCGACCCAGAGAGAGAATCGTTTCAGCATTCCACACGATAGCAGAGGTTAAATTGAAGAATGTCAAACAAGATCTGGCTGTAGACACTTTTGTATGCGGTGACGACCAAAGCAATGTATCAACAATCAATTCGCTAATAAGCGAGATTAAGGGACTTCGACCAATTTATCTGGGACCGTTGTCGATGAGCTATCAAGCAGAAATATTAACACCCATGTTGCTAAACGCCTCAAAACGAAACAAGATCAAACACCCGGGATTAACGGTGACTTGAATCCCATTAGAAATGATCTTCACTAAGAGAGAAAATAATAATCGCGGCAGAAATTGGATGTCTGCGATGGGGGTACTCTTTATCGTAATGGCAATGATCATAGCTGTCCGAAATATAGTGCTTGTTACTTATGCGCCCGAATCAGTGAATCCGCCATTTGATTCGGCGTTTGCTAGGTACTTTAGCCCTTATCTCAACAATGAAAAATTTGTAATTGCAATGTTAGTAGGGGGTGGTTTTCTATTGTGGTGGGGTTACTTTAAGAAGAAAGATGACGAAGGTCCCCCCGATGAACATGAGAGAAGGAGATTCGGTTATGACTATAGATGATCGAATTCATTCTCTTGCGCTTAATTAGTCACATTTAATAATTATTTTTGTTCAAGTAGCTGATAGAAAGTAATTGGGATTACTTAATAGGATTTCGACAGTTATCAAGCAAAAAGTAAATTACCTAGTTGATAAATATGAGGATCCGCGACAGGCCCTTGATTATTCATACGAGAAACAAAGAGAGCTTGTTAATCGACTCCGTAGGGACATGGCGGAGGTTGTCACATCAAAGAAAAGACTGGAAATGCAGAAGGCGCGCCTATGGGACAATATAAGAACACTGGATGAACAAGCGAGGCGTTCTCTTGATTCTGATAGAGAGGATCTTGCCAAACTTGCTCTTCAGAGAAAGAATGCTAATCTTATCCAAATGCAAGGATTGGACAGGCAGATCGCAGAGATGCAGGCAGAACAGGAGAAGTTAGAGCAAACAGAAAAGAGGTTAACTGCCAAGGTAGAAGAATTTAAATCCAAAAAAGAGGTGATTAAAGCACAATATTCTTCAGCCGAGGCACAGGTCAGGATTAAAGAAAGTATCACGGGAATATCCGAGGAAATGACCGATGTTGGCATGGCGATGAATAGGGTAGAGGAAAAGGCTGAAAGAATGAAGTCAAAAGCTCAAGCATTAGATGAAATGATTGATTCGGGCGTGTTGACAGACTATACTTCTAACAAAGATGAAATTGAAAGTGAGCTCGAACAGATCACGGTCGAGAAATCCGTAGAAGAAGAATTAGCAAAATTGAAAGCCGAAAAGCTTCGAAAGAAAAAGAAAGTCGTTGAACAAGAGCAGGAAGCGACCTCATGAAACGTACTAGAAAAAAAGAAGGTAATTCTTCCACTGCAAGTTCACGTAACAGAAAAGGCAGAAAATCAGAGGCTAGCTTAAATAAATCTTCAGTAAAGAAACGTTCTCTAATAAAGGGAGTTGGCAAGAGCACAAGGAAAAAAACTTCAGGTTCTCGAGTTAAGATACCGAAGCAAAGAACACAGAAGACGATTAAGGTGAGATCAACAAAGCGTTCTCCTATTGTACGAGCTTCAAGGAAAAGTGTGATCCATAAAACAAAGAGCAATTCGAGACCACACAGAGGCTCATCCAGGAAACAAACTTCTAGAAGGGGAGCAAATAAAAAAATTATTAGAGTCCTGGGTCATGGGCAGTACTCAGTTGATGCAGATACTCTAAGAAAATTGAATGTGATTGACAATTCAATTGTCAAAAGGTTTGAAAAGGAAAATTTAACGGATGAGGAGTTCAAAATGAAGATTGAACAGCTTGGGCAGATCGTTACTAAAAAAGGAAGGCTACTAGATCCAAAGATGATAGTAAGCTCAGACATCATTCTACCGGGCGTCGATTTAACAATCGAAGAAGCAAGTAAAATATTCCGTGGTGAAGGAATTATCTCGGGGCTTGACTAGTGCTTCGGAGATGGTCAAGTCCTCAATTTATTAAAGGGCATATCCCACATTGGATACCAAACGCTCATATCAGTTTCCCAAGGGATTTCCTTTGAAATAATAGACGCGAGAACCAGTTCGAGATCACTATGCCTCTTTTCTTGAGAAGCTAGTGGAACGAAGGGATAGAATTTCTCTCTCTTGTAATTAAAGATCAAAAATTGGGGTTCAAGTTGGGAGCTGTCTAAGTTTGAGTTGGGACTAACAGTCTTCCTGAATTCAAATACCGCTGCCAACATCTGATCCTTAAATCCACGG
>Ga0081455_10001246_pt1 | contig 31840 bp, 40 predicted proteins | sample TabmetS3T2R1_FD_70207 | JGI IMG/M metagenome (GOLD analysis project Ga0081455, IMG submission 70207) | Tabebuia heterophylla rhizosphere microbial communities from the University of Puerto Rico - S3T2R1 | ecosystem: Host-associated > Plants > Roots > Rhizosphere ... | reverse complement strand
GGGCTGCGCCCCCGCCCCCCCGGACGTGGGAACCGTCACCCCCAGCCCGGCGACGGCCGCCAGCGCCGCCGCCCGCACGACGGTGGGTCCGGCCCCGTCGGCGACGGCTGCGCCGGCGGCCTCCATGCCGGCGCGGGCGACCGCCACGGCGGCGCGGATGCGCGCCACCTCCGCCGGGAGCTTCAGGGCCCGCACCGCCCGTATCAGGTCGTCTGCGGGGACGAGCGCCGCCCCGGGGGCGAGGCGCCGCACCATGCGCTCGATGCCCGGCGACAGGGCCTCGACGCCGATCCGGCTCGCCGCGACCAGGCCCGGGATGCCGGCCAGGGCACCGGCGAGGATCGCCCCGTTCCAGGTCACGCCGTAGAGGTGGTCGAAGGGGATCTCGGGCGGGATTCCCTCGTCCCAGCTCGACAGGATGTGGGTCGAGCGGGGCGACTCGACCAGCACGCACGCCGGCCCGAACGGGCGGGTGCCGGCCGTCCACAGTGAGCGTGCGCCGGTGGCGTAGGCGACCGAGTCGCGGCGCCCGAGCACCAGCACGTCGAACCCGGCGGTGGCCATCGCGTCGAACACCCGGTCCCGGCGCGCGGCCCTGAGCTCGGCCTCGTCGGTTGCCGGCGTGGGAGCGGATGGCGCGGTCACGGGTGCACGCACATCCTCATGCGAACGGTGGGTAGGGGTGGCCGCCCCCGAGGTGGTGCCAGCCGTCCTGGGTCACGGCCACGATCTCCTCGGCCCGGTAGCCGCCGACGCCGTCGTCCCAGATCACCGGTTCCAGCACCAGCACCATTCCCGGCGCCATGATCAGGCGATCGTCGAAACCGGGGCCGAGGTCGGTGCCCACCAGGGGCATCTCGGCGCTCTCCACCCCAACGCCGTGCGCCAGGTAGAAGTGGGGGAGCCAGGGGCGCTCGCCGCCGTTGGCGTCCTCCGCCGCCCGGCACAGGTCACCCCCCGTCACGCCAGGCTTCAGGACGTCGAGCACTGCGACCATCACCTCGCACCAGCGCTCGAACAGCCGCCGTTCGGCCGCGTTCGGGTCGCGCCCGATCACCCAGGTCCGGCCGAAGTCCGAGGCGTAGCCGAGGTGGTCGATGCCGCTGTCCACCCAGACGATGTCGCCGTGGCCGAAGGCGGGGTCAGCGACGCCGGTGGGGAAGGGGATCGTCTCGGTCGTCGTGCGGGGCCCGTCCGCGACCCTCCGTGGCATCGGCTGGAAGATCGGATCGATGAGGTTGGCCTCGACCCCCAGCTCGCTCAGCCGCGCCAGGAAGGCGCCGGCGACCTCGCTGCGGGTGGCGCCGGGCCGCGCCTGGTCCTGGATCGCAGCCATCGCCTGCTCGTTGCGGCGCTGGGCCTCGGCGATGCAGGCGAGCTCGTCGGCGGTCTTGCACAGCTTGGCGGCGCCGACCAGGTGGGACGCATCCCCGACGTCGGCTCCCGCCAGCACACCCGCCCGCAACATCGCCCCGCTCTGCTCGTCGACCGCCACCGGCCGACCGGCGAGCGGACCGACGATCTCGCCCAGGACCCCGGCGAGGCCCGCAGCCCCCTCGTCGAGCTCGGGCCACGCCGCCGGGTGGCCCTCGACGGCCAGCGCGGCGTCGATCTCGTCAGCCAGCAGGTGGGGCCGGTCCTCGCCCGCGACCACCAGCGCCACCGGGCGCTCGAAGGTCGCGCACGACACGTCCACGCCCCGGACGGCCCGACCGGTGGCGTAGGTGACGTTGGGCGCGTGGAGCAGGAGCGCGACCTCCACCCCCTGGCGCGCCATCTCGGACTGCAGGCGGGCGTGCCGCTCGCGGGCCATCCGGCCGGCATCGATCTCCGCCACGTCCGTCCGCCGCTCGGCCAGGATGCGGGCCAAGTCCTCCCCCACCCCGCCATTGATAGTCCAAGGCTGACGCCGACGTCAGAAGGCCGGCCGCCGACGTGGTATCACGGTGGGCTCCGGTTCGTGACGGGTTGGAGGGGAGGCGCCGCGATGGCCGACGCAATGGCCGACCGAGCGACGGTCGACTTCGACCACCACAGCCGGGACTTCCACGAGAATCGTCACGCCCGTTGGTCCGAGCTGCGCCGCTGCCCGGTGGCCTACAACACCAACTACGGCGGGTTCTGGGTCGTGAGCGGCTACGACGAGGTCGCGATCGTCTCCCGCGACGCCGAGACGTTCACCAGCCGCTACCCGGCCGAGGCCGACGACGGCATCGAGTGCGTCGGGATCGCCGGGCTCCCACGGGGCGGCATCCCTCCCCAGGGGATCGCCGAGGTCGAGGGGCCCCGCCACGGCGCGCTCCGGCGGGTCCTCAACCGGTTCCTGGCCCCGCCCGCCATCGCGCGCCTCCAGCCGCTGATGGAGGCGGCGACCGCGTGGTTCCTCGACCAGAGGATCGAGAGCGGCAGCATCGACCTCGTCCTCGACCTGGCGAACCCGGTGCCGGCGATCCTGACGATGGAGCTCGTGGGCCTGCCACACGACAGCTGGCCGCATTACGCCGCCGTGTTCCACGGCACGGTCTCGTACCGGCCCGGCAGCCCGGAGTACGACGAGGCGATCGCCAACGTGCCCGGCATGGTGGCCGGGCTGCAGGGCGAGATCGACGCCCGCCGGCGAGAGCCCCGCGACGACCTGCTCACCCAGCTGGTCGAGATGGAGGTCGACGGCGCACTCGACGGCGGCAGGCGGCTCAGCGACGACGAGCTGGTGTCCGTCCTGTGGAACCTGGTGGCCGGGGGCCTCGACACCACCACGTCGCTCACGTCGCTGACCCTGTACCACCTCGACGAGCACCGCGACCTCCGGAGGCGGCTCATCGAGGAGCCCCGCCTGCTGGCCGCCGCCACCGACGAGTTCCTGCGCTACTTCTCGGTGAACGAGACGCTGACGCGCACCGTCACCCGCGACGTCGAGCTGGGCGGCCAGCAGCTCCGGCGCGGCGATCACCTGATGCTCAGCTGGTTGTCGGCCAACCGCGACCAGCGGGCGTTCGAGCGCGCCGACGAGGTGGACCTCGACCGCGAGCGCAACCCGCACCTTGCCTTCGGGGTCGGGCCGCACCGCTGCATCGGGATGCACATGGCCCGCACCATGTTCCAGGTCCTCGTCCGCCAGGTCCTGGAGCGCATGCCCGACTACCGGATCGACCGGGCCGCCACCCGCTTCTACCAGGGGAACCCGCAATTGAACGGCGCGGTGCGCATGCCCGCCACCTTCACCCCCGGGCCCGTGGTCGGCGCGCCCGAGCGGCCCTTCTAGCCATTCTGGTTGTAGCTATGCGGTCATACGCCGTACACCTACAACCAGTTGGCGTCAGTCGGCCAGGGACCGCACGGCCTCGGCGACCACGTGGACGGCCAGGGCGCGCACGATGTCCACGTCGGCGGCCACCTCGCCGGTCGCCGCCGCCACAAAGGCGTCGCCATCGGCTCGCGTGTGCGCCGGGAACACCGCCCGCGCCAGGCCGTCGTGGCCCCCCTGGGCCACGACGTTGCAGCCCACCTTGTCGAGGCGGGCGTTGGTGGCCACCACCCCGATCGTCGTGTTCCCGAAGCCGCTTCCCGTCACCCGTGGCGCCGCCGCGTCGCGGGCCCGGGCGAGGTCGAGCGCAGTCCGATCGTCGGCGCCGGGGGTGCCGGCCGCATTGACCGCCGCCAGGGCCGCCACCCGCAGACCGCCCGCCTCGGCCCCGGCGGAGACCAGCCCCCCGGGCCGGCGCTCGCCGGAACCGAGCTTGGCCACGGTGGCGCCGGCGCCCGCGCCCACGATCCCCGGCTCGAGCGGACCGCCGGCCGCGGCCACGCACGCGGCGTACCCCTGCTCGGCGCCGGGACGCGCGGTGGAGTCGCCGACGGCCAGGTCGAACAGCGCGAGGGCCACCACGATCGGGACCGGTCCGGCGGGCGTGGCGAAGCCCAGGCCGCGCTCCTCGCAGTACCGCATGGCGCCGTCTGCGGCCGCCAGCCCGAACGCCGAGCCACCCGTCAGCACCACCGCGTCGATGCGGCTGACAGTCCGGGTCGGGTCGAGGAGCTCGAGGTCGCGCGTCGCCGGCGCACCGCCCCGGACGTCGCCCGAGGCCACGGTCCCGTCGGGGAACAGGACCACCGTGCAGCCCGTGCGTGCCACGGCGTCGGTCCAGTGCCCGACGCGGAGCCCGGCGATGTCGGTGATGTCGCTGCTCATGTCCACCCCGCCTATCGGTACCGCCGGGCGACGCGGGCCCCGATCGCGCAGACGACCTCGTAGGAGATGGTCCCGAGCCGGCCCGCCCACTCGTCCGGGGTGATGCGCTCGCCGCCCTGGCCGCCGAGGAGCACGACCTGCTCGCCCGGGGCGACATCGGAGCCCGGGCCGCAGTCGACCATCAGCTGGTCCATCGTGACCACGCCCACGATGGGGCACCGCCGGCCCCGGATCAGCACCTGCTGCCCTGCCAGCGGCAGCGACCGGAACACGCCGTCGGCGTAGCCGATCGGCACCGTGGCCACCACCGTGTCCCGCGAGAGCTGGTGGCGGTGCCCGTAGGACACGCGCTCGCCCGCCGCGAGCGGCTTCACGAACGACACCTCGGAGGCCAGCGTCAGGGCGGGCCGGAGGTCGGTGCACCGGGCCCCCAGGGCAGGCGCCGGCGGGATGCCGTAGACGGCGATGCCGCACCGGACCAGGTCGTGGCGGGCCTTGGGGTGGGCGATCGTGCCCGCCGAATTCGCCATGTGGACGATGCCGGGGTCGACCCCCTCCGCCCGCAACCCGGACAGCACGGCGTCGAACCGAGCGATCTGGTCGTCGGTGAAGGGGTTGTCGGGCTCGTCGGCGACCGGGAGGTGGGTGCAGACCCCCTCGAGCCGCAGCTCGGGGAGCTCCTGGATGGATCGGGCCATGGCGACTGCGTCGGCCGGCGCCACGCCCACGCGGTGCATGCCGGTGTCGACCTTCAGGTGGACGGCGACGGCGCTGCGCCTCCGGGACCGGACCGAGCGCGCCAGCGCGGCCACGATCGTGGGGCTGTAGACGGTGAGCCGGGCGCCGGTGGCGATGGCGTCGTCGACCTCGTCCGGGCGTGGCTCCGACAGCAGCAGGAGGGGGACCTCGATGCCGGCGTCCCGCAGCCCGACCAGCTCGTCGACCTGCGCGACGCCCAGCCAGTCGGCCCCGGCCTCCACCGCGGCACGCCCGATGGCGGCGGCACCGTGCCCGTAGCCATTTGCCTTCACGACGGCGCACAGCCGGGCCGGGGCGGCGGTGGCGCGGAGGGTGTGGACGTTGTGGCGGATGGCGCCGAGGTCGACCTCGGCCCAGGCGCGCGCCACTAAGGGGCTCCCTCGGCGGAGGGCGTCGCGTTCACCGCCAGCAGGGCTGCGGGCAGCCCCTCGACGACGTCGGATGCGATCAGCCCGCGTGCAGGACCCTCGCGCGCCGCCCTGGTGTGCAGCCACGCGCCGGCCGCGGCGGCGGCGAACGCGTCGACCCCCTGTGCCAGCAGGGCCCCGATGACGCCCGACAGGACGTCCCCGGTGCCGGCCGTCGCCAGCCGGGCGTCGTCGGCGAGGTTCAGCCGGGCCCGACCGTCGGGATGCGCCACCACGGTGGTCGGCCCCTTCAGCAGCACGACCGCCCCGACGGCCTCGGCCAGTCCCACGGCGGCGGCGATCCGATCCGGTCCGGGGGGCCCGCCCGCGAGCCGGGCGAACTCGCCGTCGTGCGGGGTGAGCACGGTGGCGGCGTCGGGGCCGCGGCGGGGGATGATCTCGCCAGCCTGGGCGCCGAGCGCCGACAGGCCGTCGCCATCGACCAGCAGGGCGACCGGTGCGCTCGCCACGAGGTGGTGGACGGCGGCCACCGCGGGGGCGCCGCGCCCGAGGCCGGGGCCGAGAACGAGCGCGCGCACCCGGGCCAGCTCGTCGAGGACCATGGCGTCCCAGCCGGCCGCAGGCACCGCGATCCCCACCGCCTCGGTGGGCAGGGCGGGATCGTGCTCGAGGCCGGGCGTGGCGACCCGCACCATCCCCGCATCCGCCCGGTACGCGGCGCGGGCCGCCAGGTGGGCGGCCCCGGTCATGCCCGGCGAGCCGGCGGCGACCATGACCGCCGCCCGCCACTTGTGGGCGTCGGGCGCGCGGGTCGGGACCCACCCGGCGACATCGGCGGCCTCGACCACACCCGTCCGGGCCCCGGACACGTCCAGGCCGATGTCGGCCACGGTCACCTCGCCCGCCAGGGCCCGGCCGGGGTGGAACAGCAGGCCGGGCTTCAGGGCCGCGAACGTGACCGTGCGGGCGGCGCGGACCGGGCGCCCCACCACCTGGCCCGTGAGCCCGTCGACGCCGCTGGGGATGTCAACGGCCAGCACCGGCGCGCCGGCGGGATCGGGGGCGGCGTAGTCCCCCCGGAAGCCCGTGCCGTAGGCGGCGTCGATCACCAGGTCGCTGTCCGGCAGGACGGGCGGGGCGTCGAGGGCAGGGATCACCTGGACCCGGACGCCCCGGCGCGCCAGCCGGCGCGCAGCGTCGCGGCCGTCGTTGCCGTTGTTGCCCTTTCCGGCCACGACCAGGACCCGGCGGCCGTACGCGCCGCCCAGGAGGTCGAGCGCGGCCTGGGCCACGGCGGCGCCGGCGCGGCCGATCAGGACCTCCACCGGCTCGGGCGCAGCGGCGTCGACGGCCGCCATCTCGTCAGGGGTGAGGACAGGCAGCATGACCCTCCGAGGGTAGTGGGGTGGCTCGTAGCGCCCGCCGGGGAACCGGCGAGTCAGCGGCGCCCCTGACTTCGCGGGTTACGGGCGCTGTGCTGCGAGCCACCCCACTGGGTGTTCAGCTGTCGACCGCGATCACCAGCGCCTCGGCCACCCGTGACGTGTGGGACAGGCTCACGTGCCAGCGTGCGATGCCGCGCGCCGCGGCCAGCTCGGCCGCGGCGCCATGCAGCGCCAGCGACGGCGCCCCCGACTCCTCCCGCACCACCTCGATCTCACGCAGGGCGCAGGCGCCCACGCCGACCCCCAGGGCCTTGAGGACCGCCTCCTTGGCCGCGAAGCGGACCGCAAACCGCTCGACCGGGTCCCGCCGCCGGCGGCAGTACGCCTGCTCGTCCTCGGTGAAGACCCGGTCGGCGAATCCCGGGGTGCGCGCCAGCACCCGGCGCATCCGGTCGACCTCGCACAGGTCGACGCCGACGCCCAGCACTGCGCTCACGACCGACGCCGGACGTTCTTTGAAGCTTTTCCGGGCCTACGGCCCGGAAAAGCTTCAAAGACGAGGTTCATCCCGCCCGCCAGCGGTCGGCGAGCTGGTTGATGGGCTCGGTCAGGAGCAGGTCGACGGGCAGTTCGGACAGCAGGTCCTCCCGGAACGTCGGCTCGGTCTCGAGCACGGCATCGCGCAGCACCGCGTAACGGTTCCGGTAGCCCTGCAGCACACCCCTGACGGTCGGCGTCGGAAGCTGGTCGGCGAAGCGCACGTGCAGCAGCGTGATGCCGGTGGCCTCGCCGTCCTTCACCTCGGGCACGATGACGATCGGACGGCTGTCCCCCCGGCCCCGGCCCACGAGCACCTCGCGCTCGTAGGCGACACGGTGCTTGGTGCCGCGCAGCTCGGGCGACCGCTCGGTGCGGCTGGCGATGTCGTGGGCGATGCCACCCCGGTCGACCACCGTGATGGTGGCGGCGCCCTCCGACACATCGGCGCCGGCCCGCCCCTCGATCCTGTAGCGGGTGAAGCCGACCACGGCGGCGATGGCGGGGCTGACGTCGGCCAGCGTCCGCAGCGTGCGGTACGAGAGCCAGTCGCGCGGGGCCCCGGCCTCCAGCACCGCCCGGACCAGCGCGACCTCCAGCAAGGTCTCGTCGCTGCGCGAGATCCCCACCGTCACCGTCTTGGCCTGGTGCTTGATGGCATCGACCGGGCGCGTCAGCTCCTCGATGGCCAGCGTGAGCGCCGCCGTCAGGTCGTCGACGACGACGGCTGGTGTCCCCACCTTGCCCTCGTCGATCTGGTAGGCGTCGAGCGGGACGACGCCGAGGACGTAGCGGAACAGCTGCGTCAGGCGCACCGCGGTGGAGGCCTCGAGCTGCCCGTCGTAGCTGCCGACCCGGAGCCCGTCCGTGTACCGCCGGGTCACCGGCTGCAGGTCGGTCCGCAGCCGTCGCAGGACCGTCTCCCCGTCGCGGCCCGCGACGGCGCCGGGCCCACGCACGGTCGCCGACTCGATCGCGGCGCGGGCCTCCCGCAGGGGACGGGCCAGCGCGTCGATCGCCAGCGCCGCCTCGTAGCCGAACAGGTGGCCCGCCATGGCCGACAGCACGAACGCCAGCGCCGGGTGGGTCGGGGGCACCGGCAGCACGTGGAGCGCCGAGGCGAACCGGGCCTGACCGTCGCTGGCGATGACGACCGGCGAGGCCTTGTGCGCCCGGTAGATCGCCACCTCCTTGGCCACATCGTCGGCCGTCGAGCCTTCCAGGCCCGCGGCGCACACGATGATGAGCGGCTCGGCGGATAGGTCGATGTGCTTCTTGTCCTCGGTGGAGTCGGCGGCGATCGACTTGTAGCAGAGCTCCGACAGCTTGATCCGGACCTCGGCGGCGGCGATGCGGTTGACGCCATTGCCGACCACGGCCCAGTAGCGCTTCGCCGGCGCCAGCTGGTGGGCGGCCTCCGCGATCGCGGGCCGGCGCTCGATCACCTCGGTCATGGCGTCGGGCAGGTCGCGCAGCGCCCGCAGCAGGGCCTGGTCGACCCGGCCGCCGACCTCCTCGCTGATCGCCGCCGCCAGCAGCACGCCGGCAGCAACCTGGCTGTAGAACGCCTTCGTTGACGCCACGGACATCTCGACGTCGCGGCCGTCCGACGTGTACAGGACCCCGTCGGCCTTGTCGGTCAGGTCGCTGCCCCGGCGGTTGACGATGGCCACGACCTTGGCGCCCCGGGACCGGACCAGGTCGACCGTGCGGTTGGTGTCGGTGGTGGTGCCCGACTGGCTGATGGCGACGACCAGCGTGTCCGCCATCGACGGCCGCAGCCCGAAGCCCGACAGCTCGGTGGCGGGCACCGCGTCGACCTTCAGGCCGGTCGATCCGCAGAAGTGGCCGAGCCCGGCGGCCATGGCCCCGCCGGCCACTGCCGCAGTCCCCTGGCCGATCATCACCACCCGGTCGATCTCGCCCTGGCGCAGCCCGCGGCGCACGTCGTCAGGCAGCACGTCGGGGCCGAGCGCCACCGCCAGGCCGCCGTCGGTCCCCCGCTCGACCAGCTTCCCCCTGAGCGTCTTGCGGAAGCTGGTGGGCGCCTCGGAGATCTCCTTGAGCAGGAAGTGCGGGAACTCACCCCGGTCGATGTCCCGGGTGGTGATCTGCGCCGTCACCACGTCGGCCTCGGTGACCGGCAACGGCGTGCCGTCGTAGGCAAGCCGGTCGATGCCCTCGAACGTGCCGGCGCGGCCCCCGTCGAGCACCACGATCTGGCCCCGGCTGGCGGTCGGGTTGTCGGGGTTGGCCGGGGTCTCGCCGTCCATCCGTAGGTAGCGATCGGTGACCTCGATGACGCCGTAGGGCTCGCTCGCCACGATGTAGGCCCCGTCGGCGAGGCCCACGTACAGCGCCTGGCCGCTGCCCCGCAGCGCAAGGAGCAGCCTGTCGGGCTCGGCGGCGGCGGTGGCGGCGATCGCCACCGAGCCCTCGAAGCCGGCGACGGTGTTTCGGAAGGCGGCGGTGAGGTCGTTGCCGTCGATGAGGCGGCGGGAGACGAGGGTCGGGATCACCTTGGCGTCGGTCGTGATCTCGGGGGCGATCTGCAGCCCGTCGAGCGCCTTGAGGTCGGCGAAGTTGTCGACGTCGCCGTTGAGGGCCGCAACCACGTACGGGCCGGCCGGGCCAGTGGCCTCGGTGCTGTCGACAGGATGGGCGTTGGGCTGGCTGATCATCCCGACCGAGGCCCAGCGCGTGTGGCCCAGGACCGTGGCCACCGCCGTGTCGGCTGATACCGCCAGCCGCAGCAGCTCGTCCGACCGGACGGCGTCGCGCAGGGCCCTGGTGTTGTCGCCCAGCTCGCCGATCTCGGCCGCGGCCTTGTAGACGAACGAAAGGCAGCCGTCGACGGCACGCACCGCGCCGGACAGGAACAGCGGGTCACTGGCCCTCTGGGCCAGCATGCGGGTCACGGCGGCGCCGTCCAGGTCGAGGCCGTGGCCCCGCACCAGGACGTGGAGCCCGGCCGAGTCCCGGCCCCGCACCTCGAGCCGATCGATCGCCGACAGGGCCTGCTGGATCGCGGTGTACGCCTCGGTCGCGGCCCACCCCGGCTCGCTGCCGGCGAGGTCGGCGACGGCCCGGGCGGTGCGCACGCGATCGCGCTCGATCGACCACACCGCGTCCTTGAGGCGCACGACGGCGGCGTTGACGGCCTCCAGCGGGTCCCGCTCGCCATTGCCGTCGCGCCCGCCCGGGCCGGCGTCGAGGCCGGCCTCGATGTCCTTGGTCGCCGCGCCCAGCTGGGCCGTGAGCCCCTCCACCTCGGCTAGCAGGCGCCGGTCGTGCACCAGCGCCCAGACCCCGTCGGTGCCGCGCAGGCGCGCATCGCCGGCCTCGAGCCGGTCCGCGGCGCGCCCGCACGCAACCACCAGCGGCAGGTCGGACGCAAGCGCCGCCACGGCGTCGTGCAGCGGCCCGGTCACATCGTCGGCGGAGGGTGCCAGGCGCGCGCCAGGTGGCCGAAGGACGGCGATGATCCCGCACATGGGCGACGAGTCTACGACGGGCCGATCCCGTCCCAACTTGCGGCGGTCAGCGCCCCCATGACGGCCCTACGTACCGCAAGTTCGCAGTCGCTTCACGCCCCGCCCAGCGACTCGACGGCCTCGACCAGCTCGTCGGCGGCGGCCTTCGCCTCCTCCTCCGTCGGCGCCTCGACCATCACCCGCACCAACGGCTCGGTGCCGCTCGGGCGGACCAGGACCCGCCCGTGGTCACCGAGGCGCGCCTCGACGGACGCGATGTGGCCGGCCAGGCGCTCGGCGACGGCCGGGTCGCGCTCGGCCACGCGAACGTTGTGGAGGACTTGGGGGAGCCGCGTCATCGCCTCGCCCGCCAGGTCGGCGAGGCTGCGACCCGACCGCACCATGACGTCGAGCACCTGGAGTGCGGTGAGCAGGCCGTCGCCAGTCGTGGCGAGGTCCCGGAAGATCACGTGGCCCGACTGCTCGCCGCCCAGGTGGAGGCGCCGGGACTCCAGCTCCTCGAGCACGTAGCGGTCGCCCACCTGCGTCTCGACGACGTGGATGCCGCGCTTGTCCATCGCCAGGCGGAACCCGAGGTTGGTCATGACGGTGACGACCACGCTGTCGCCGGCCAGCGCCCCCCGCTCGTGCCGGTCGATGGCGCAGATGGCGATGATGTGGTCGCCGTCGACCAGCTCGCCGGCGGCGTCGACGAGGAGCACGCGGTCGGCGTCGCCGTCGAAGGCCACGCCGACGTCGGCGCCGCGCGCCGCCACCATGCGGGCCAGCTCCTGCGGGTGGGTCGAGCCGCAGCCGGCGTTGATGTTGGTACCGTCGGGCTCCGCGTGGATGACCTCGACCTCCACGCCGAGATCGGACAGGACGCCGGGGGCGACCACCGAGGCGGACCCGTGGGCGCAGTCGACGACCGCCCGCAGCCCGGCCAGGTCCCGGCCGCCGAGCGTGGCGGACACCGCGGCGCGATAGCCGGCGTGCGCCGAAGCCGAGACCGCCCGAACCGCGCCCACCCCGGCGCCGGTCGGTGCGTCCGGCGGCCGGTTGCGAGCGTCGTCGCCGAGCAGGCGCTGGAGCTCGACCTCGAGCCGCTCCTCGACGTCGTCGGCCAGCTTGCGACCGCCGGCTGCGAACAACTTGATGCCGTTGTCGGCGAACGGGTTGTGCGACGCCGAGACGACCGCGGCCGGCGCCCCGGCGGTCACCGACCACCAGGCGACCTCCGGCGTCGGCGCCACGCCCAGCAGCTCGACATCGGCGCCCTCGCTCACCAGCCCTGCGCACAGGGCGGCCTCGAGCATCGGCCCGGACCGCCGGGTGTCGCGGCCGATGGCGAAGCGGTCCCCTCCGAGCACCCGCGCCGCGGCGCGGCCGAGCGCCAGCGCCAGCTCGGGGGTGAGGTCGGCGTTGGCCACGCCCCGCACCCCGTCGGTCCCGAACTTCAGCATGAACGTGCGGCCAGGAGCGCCCGGCGCCGGCTCAGCGCTTGGAGTACTGGGGGGCCTTCCGGGCCTTCTTGAGGCCGTACTTCTTCGACTCCTTCTCGCGCTGGTCACGCGAGAGGAAGCCGGCCCGCTTGAGCGTGGTGCGCAGCTCGGGGTCGAGCTCGACCAGCGCACGGGCGATGCCGAGCCGCAGCGCACCCGCCTGGCCCGACACCCCGCCGCCGACCAGGCTGGCGTCGATGTCGTAGGCGCCCTCGGCGTCGACGACGCGCAGCGGCTCCGAGAGGATCATCTGGTGGGCCTTGGACGGGAAGTAGGTGGCGACGTCGCGGTCGTTGATGGTGATGGTCCCCGTGCCGGGTCGGATGCGGACCCGGGCGACGGCGCCCTTGCGGCGGCCGGTGGTCTGCGCGAGCGGTGTGGCCATGTCGTGTCTTCCTACCAGGCGGGTTTGCGGGTCAGGCGGTGCGGCGAGCCGCGCCGGGCACGTCGAGGGGCTGGGGCTGCTGGGCGGCGTGCGGATGGGTGGGCCCGGCGTAGACCTTGAGCTTGCCGAGCATCTGGCGGCCGAGCCGGTTCTTGGGAAGCATGCCGCGGATGGTGCGGCGCACGGCCTCCTCGGGCCGCCGCTGCAGCAGGTGGGCGAAGGTCTCGGCCTTCAGCCCGCCCGGGTAGCCGGAGTGGCGGTAGACGGTCTTGCGCTCCCCCTTGTCGGCGGTAAGAACGACCTTGTCGGCGTTGACGATCACGACGTGGTCGCCGGTGTCGAGATGGGGGGTGAAGGTGGGCTTGTGCTTGCCGCGCAGCACGCGTGCGACCTCGGTCGCCATGCGGCCGAGAACCAGGCCGTCGGCGTCGACGACGAACCAGTCCCGCTGGATCTCTGAGGCTTTCGGGCTGTACGTGGGCACGCGTGCCACCTTCGTGCAGGACTTGGCGAGAGCGGGCGCGCAGCGCCCAGAGCGACGTACCAGCCTACGGGGGCGACCGGCGAAACGGCAAGCCGGCGGCGACGCAGGCGCCCGGAGGGGCGGTGAGCGCAGGCGCACCGAGCACTACCTCGCCACGTTCCGTACCACCACAGGTACCCTACGCGATCGCATGCCCGACGCCCGAAGAGGCACGCACCGAGGCGACGCACGGCACCGGCGGCCCCACCATCAGCCTCGTGGGCCCGGCCGGGTACCGTGCGGCGGCGTTCGCCATCGGGGCCGGACTCCTGGCGCTGAGCTGGCTCGCGCTCGGCGAGCGCGACGTCGTGCCCCGTTGGGAGGCCGACACGTTCGAGGCGATCAACGGCCTGCCCGACTGGCTCCGCTGGCCGCTCTGGACGCCCATGCAGCTGGGAACGCTGTGGATGTGCCTCGTCGGGCCGACCCTTGTGTACGCCGCCACCAGACGCATGCGACCGGCGCTCGCCACGGCGGCCGGGGTATTGCTGGCGTGGGGTGCGGCCAAGGCGGTGAAGTCCCTCGTCGACCGGGGCCGCCCGGCCGACCTGCTCGGCGGCGTGGACGTGCGTCAGGCGGACATCCACAGCGCCGGCTATGTCTCCGGCCACGCGGCGGTCGCATTCGCACTGGCGGCCATGGTCGCTCCCCTGTTCCCGAGCGGCTGGCGCTGGGTGGCGTTCGGGCTCGCAACGGTCGTGGGCTTCGCCCGCGTCTACTACGGCGTCCACCTGCCGCTCGACGTGATCGGCGGTGCGGGGCTCGGCCTCCTGTGCGGGGTGGTCGCGTCGCTGGCGGCCGGCCCGATCGCTGTCGGCCGCCGCTGAGGGCACAGTCCGCCGGCCGTCAGCCGGCGCCGGTGTCCGGGTAGGCCACCTCCCACAGGCACAGTCCGTGAGGCGGCGCCAGCGCCGAGGCCTTCGAGCGGTCCCGGCCCGCCAGGATCCCGAGCAGCTCGCCGGCGTGCTTGCGGGCCAGGCCCACGTCCACCAGCGTGCCGACGACGCTCCGGATCATCTGGTGGCAGAAGGCGTTGGCCTCGATGTCGAATCGCAGCACCCCGTCCCCGAGGTCGGTCCAGCCCGCCCGGCGGACGTGCCGGACCAGCGAGGCCTCGGGCCCCTCGCCGCCCCGCTGCTTGGGCCTGCGGCAGAACGCCGAGAAGTCGTGCTCCCCCACCAGTGGATCGCACCCGAGCCGCAGCAGGTCGAGGGCCAGCGGCTCGGCGACATGCCACGCCACCCGGGCGAGGAACGGATCGGCGACGGGCCGGTTGACGATCGTGTAGCGGTAGGTGCGGCCGACGGCCGAGCGCCGGGCGTCGAAGTCGTCGGGGGCCCGGCACAGGTCACGCACGACGATGGCCGGCGCCAGGAGCCGGTTGAGCGAACGCGCCAGCGCCGGGGGGTCGAAGCGGTCGGCGGGAAGGTCGAAGCTGACCACCTGGCCCCAGGCGTGCACGCCGGTGTCGGTCCGTCCCGCGCAGGTCAGCTCGACCGGCGACCGGGTGACCTTGCGGATGGCTTCGGACAGCGTGCCTCCCACCGTCCGCACGCCCGGATTGGGGGCGAACCCGTGGAACCCGGAGCCGTCGTAGGCCACGGTCATCCTGGCGCGCACCAGCGGCCCCTCGAGGGCCGCCGGTGCGTCAGAGATGTCGAAGAGGGTCACTCCGGCCCGACCCCTCCCGGGTCGGCGGCACCCGCCTAGACGAGTTCGATCCTGGCCATCGGGGCGTTGTCGCCCTGGCGGGGGCCGAGCTTGAGGATCCGGGTGTAGCCGCCGTTGCGGTCGGCGTAGCGGGGCCCGATCTCGGTGAAGAGCTTGTGGGTCATCTCGCGATCACCCAGGTAGGCGACGACCTGGCGGATCTGGTGCAGCTTGACGTCGGGGTCGGCGTCGGCCTTGCGCGCCTTGGTGATCAGCTTCTCGGCGATGGGCCGCAGCGCCTTGGCCTTGGCCTCGGTGGTGACGATGCCCTCGGCGGCGAACAGGCTCGCCGCCAGGTTGGCCATCATCAGCCGCTGATGGGATGCGTCGCCGCCGAAGCGGCGGCCCTTGCGCGGGGTGGCAGGCATGTAAAGGGAGTCAGTCCTTCGTGTGCAGCGACAGGCCGCGCTCGTCGAGCTTGGCGATGACCTCGTCGAGCGACTTCTGGCCGAAGTTGGTGATGGCCAGCAGGTCGTCCTCGGTCTTCTGGACCAGCTCGCCCACCGTGTTCACCTGCGCCCGCTTGAGGCAGTTGCGGGGCCGCTCGGACAGGTCGAGGTCCTCGATGGGGAGGTCGAGGTCGGGCGATCCGGCGCTGGTGACGGCCAGCTCGCCGAGCTCGAGGCCCTGGGGCTCGTCGCTCATGTCGGCCACCAGCGCCACCAGCGACCGCAGGGTGTCCCCCGCCGAGGCGAGGGCGTCACGCGGCGAGATGGAGCCGTCGGTCTCGATGTCGATGACCAGCCGGTCGAACTCGGTCGACTGCTCCACCCGGGTGGGCTCGACGTCGAACGACACGCGCCGGACGGGGGCGAAGATGGAGTCCACCGGGATCACGCCGATCGTCTCCGACGCCTTGTTGGCCTCGGCCGAGCGGTAGCCGCGTCCCGTGTCGACCGTGATGTCCACTGCGACGCGCCCGGACTTGTTCAGCGTTGCCAGGTGCAGCTCGGGATTGAGGATCTCGACGTCGGAGGTGAGCTGGATGTCGCCGGCGGTGACGTCGGCCGGGCCGCGCACGTCGAGGCGCAGCGTGACCGGCTCGTCGGCGTGGCTGACGAGCACGATGTCCTTGAGGTTGAGGATGACGTCGGTGACGTCCTCGACGACACCGGGGATGGTGTCGAACTCGTGCAGTGCGTCGTCGAAACGGACCTGGGTGATTGCGGCCCCGGGAATCGACGACAGCAGTGTGCGCCGCAACGAGTTGCCGAGGGTGTGGCCGAAGCCCGGATCGAGAGGACCGATGGCGAACCGCTGACGGTTGCCCTCTTCCTCGGCGATCGGCTCGACCGTTGGGCGCTGCATGACCAGCATGGCGAAATGCTCCGTGATGGCGTTCGGGGAGTGGATCTGGGGGTCGTTGGGGGCGAAGGCCCCGACTGAACTACTTGCTGTAGAGCTCGACGATGAGCTGCTCGCGCACCGGCACGTCGATGTGCTCGCGCAGCGGGTACTCGCGCACCTTCACCGAGAGACCTTCGTCCTCGGAGTCGAGCCACGGAGGTGGCGTGCGTGCCAGCACGTCACGGTTCCACTGGATGACGATCATCTGCCGCGCCTTGCCCCGCAGGCTGATCACGTCGCCCTTGCGGACGCGGTAGCTGGGGATGTCGACGCGCTTGCCGTTGACCTCGACGTGGCCGTGGCCCACGAACTGGCGCGCCTGTGGCCGGGTCGATGCCCATCCGGCGCGGTAGACGACGTTGTCGAGGCGACGCTCGAGCAGCTGGAGCATCAGCTCGCCCGTCACGCCCTTGCGGCGGCTGGACTCCTCGTAGAGATTGCGGAACTGCCGCTCGTTGAGACCGTAGGTGAACCGGGCCTTCTGCTTCTCCTGCATCTGCAGCAGGTACTCGGACGCGTTGCGCCGGCGGCTGCGGCCGTGTTCGCCGGGCGGGTAGGGCCGGCGCTCCATGGCGCGGTTCTCGCCGGCGGTGCCCCAGATGTTGGCGCCGAGGCGCCGGGAGACACGGGCCTTGGGTCCTGTGTAACGAGCCATCGCGCAGCTACCTCAGACGCGGCGCCGCTTGGGTGGGCGGCAGCCGTTGTGGGGGACAGGGGTCACGTCCTTGATGCCGGTGACCTCGATGCCGGCGTTCTGGATCGAGCGGATCGCCGTCTCGCGGCCCGAGCCCGGGCCCTTCACCTGCACGTCGACCTTGCGCACGCCGTGCTCCATGGCCCGCCGGGCGGCCGCCTCGGCGGCCATCTGGGCCGCGAACGGCGTGGACTTGCGCGAGCCCTTGAAGCCGACGTTGCCGGCCGACGCCCACGACACGACGTTGCCGCCCTGGTCGGTGAACGTGACGATCGTGTTGTTGAAGCTGCTCTTGATGTGGGCCACGCCGTGGCCCACGTTCTTGCGCTCGCGCCGGCGGGGACGACGGCCCCCCGGGGACTTGGGCTTGGCCATCTACTTCCTGACCTTCTTCTTGCCGGCGACGGTCTTCTTGGGCCCCTTGCGGGTGCGGGCATTGGTCTGGGTGCGCTGGCCGCGGACGGGCAGGCCCTTGCGGTGCCGCAGGCCCTGCCAGGCGCCGATCTCCATCTTGCGCTTGATGTCCTGCTGGATCTCTCGCCGCAGGTCACCCTCGACCTTGAACGTGGTCTCGATGTGGTTGCGGATGCGGGCGACCTCGTCGTCGGTGAGGTCGCGCACCCGGGTGTCGGGGCTGATGTCGAGCGCGCGGCAGATCTCGGCGGAGCGCGTGCGGCCGATGCCGAAGATGTAGGTCAACGAGATCTCGAGGCGCTTCTCGCGGGGGATGTCGACGCCGGCGATGCGTGCCATTCGCTCGTCCCTCTAGCCCTGGCGCTGCTTGTGGCGCGGGTTGGTGCAGATGACCTGCACGCGCCCGTGGCGGCGGATCACCTTGCACTTCTCACAGATTGGCTTGACGCTGGGTCGGACCTTCATGGCGGTTCCCGTCACTTGTAGCGATAGGTGATGCGACCCCGGCTGAGGTCGTAAGGGGTGAGCTCGACCTGCACGCGATCCCCCGGCAGGATGCGGATGTAGTGCATGCGCATCTTCCCGGAGATGTGCGCCAAGACCTTGTGGCCGTTTTCGAGTTCGACCCGGAACATGGCGTTGGGGAGGGGCTCGACGACGGTCCCCTCGAGCACGATCGCGTCTTCTTTTGATTTCGGCAGGGGTTGCTCCTCGTGGTGCTGCTGGTGCCGAGGCTCGGGCGCGCCTGGACAGCCGGAAGGGCACCGAGAGCCGACTGAACATGCTAGCGCGGCGCCTCACCGGGGAAAACTCCGCGCACGAACATGTAATCGCCCGTTTCACGGGCGACGCCGCTGCCGGTCGGCGGCATTGGCTACCGTAGCCGCGCCGGGGCGAGTCGGGCCGCGCGACCACGGGGAGGGGACGATGGGCCACCATCAACAACCAGCTGACGGCGCCTCGCGCCGGCGATTCCTGGCTGGCGCCGGCGGCGCTCTGCTGGCACTGCCGCTGGTCGGCGCGGCCGGGCCTGCCTCCGCCACGCGACCGGGGCGGGCCGGCCCCCGCCTCCCCGGGGGACTCTTCTCGCTGGGGGTGGCGTCCGGAGATCCGATCCCCGGTGGCGTGGTGCTGTGGACCCGCCTGGCGCCCGACCCCTTGGCCGGCGGCGGGATGCCGCCGGCCGACGTGCCGGTCCGCTGGGAGGTGGCGGACGACGAGGACTTCCGGCGTGTGGTCCGCGCCGGGTGGGCGACGGCCTCGCCGGGGTTTGCGCACTCGGTCCACGTCGACGTGCGCCACCTGCGCCCCGATGCCCGGTACTTCTACCGCTTCCGGGTCGGCGACCAGGTCAGCCCGGTGGGCCGTACCCGCACCGCACCGGCGCCGGGCCGCGGTGATCGCCTGCGGTTCCTGTTCGCCTCGTGCCAGAACTGGCAGGACGGCTTCTGGCCCGCGTGGGCGTTCGCGCCGCAGGACGACCCCGATCTGGTGGTCCACCTCGGCGACTACATCTACGAGGGCGGCGCCAACGCCGCCGCCGTCCGCCAGCACAACAGCGCCGAGATCACGACGCTCGACGCCTATCGAAACCGCTACGGGCTCTACAAGGGCGACCCGGCGCTCCAGGCCATCCACGCCGCCTGCCCCTGGGTGGTGACCTGGGACGACCACGAGGTCGAGAACAACTACGCCGGGCTCATACCCCAGGTGCCGGCCGAGGCGCCGGGGTTCGCAGCGCGGCGCGCCGCCGCGTACCAGGCCTGGTGGGAGCACCAGCCGGTCCGCCTGCCGCCGCCCACCGGGCCCGACCTGCGCATCTATCGCGCGGTGAACTGGGGCCGGCTGGCCCGGTTCCACGTTCTGGACACCCGTCAGTACCGCGGCGACCAGGCATGCGGTACCAACGACATCGGCCCGACGTGCGGCGAGCGCACGGCCGCCGGACGCACCCTGCTGGGCGCGGAGCAGGAGGCCTGGCTGGGCCGGAGCCTGCGAAAGTCCGGGGCCACCTGGGACGTGCTGGCGAACCAGATCGTCATGACCGCCATGCCCTTCGGTGGGCCCATCTTCAACATGGACCAGTGGGACGGCTACGCGGACGCCCGGGCGCGGTTCTTCGACCAGCTCACCGCCGCCGGCACCGGGAACCCGGTGGTGATCACCGGCGACATCCACGCCGCCGGGGTCGGCGACCTCGTCGGCGAGAACTCCGACGGGACACCCAGCACCGAGGTCCGCGGCACGGAACTGGTGGGCACCTCGATCAGCTCCGGCTTCCCTTCCGATCTGGTCGACGTGGCCGAGCAGCTCATCGGCGCGCTGCCCCATGTGCGCTGGGTCGACGCCCGCCACCGGGGCTATGTCCGGTGCGACGTCGATCGCGACCGGCTCCTCGCCAGCTACCAGCAGGCACAGTCCGTGCTCCAGCCCGACGCCCCGGTGACGACCGGGCGGACTTGGGCCGTCGAGGCTGGCGTCCTCGGACCCCAGGAGGCCTGACCAGGGAGTTTCCGCCGGCATTCAGCGCCGGTTCAGGCGAATCGGCCTACGGTGGGCGGTCGATGCGAGTGCTGGTCGTCGAGGATGAGGACCGACTCGCCGCGGGCCTGCGCGCCGGGCTGGAGGCCGACGGGTTCGCCGTCGACGTGGCGCCCGATGGCACGACCGGGCTGTGGCGCGCCCGGGAGGAGCCCTACGACGCGATCGTCCTCGACATCATGCTCCCCGGACTGAACGGCTACCGGGTGTGCCGGACGTTGCGCGACGAAGGGGTTTGGACGCCGATCCTCATGCTCACCGCCAAGAACGGCGAGTGGGACGAGGTGGAGGCCCTCGACACCGGCGCCGACGACTATCTCACCAAGCCGTTCTCCCACGCCGTGCTCGTGGCCCGGCTCCGGGCGCTGCTCCGGCGGGGGGCCCAGGAGCGCCCGGCGGTGCTGACGGCCGGTGACCTGCGGATGGACCCGGCGACGCGGCGCGCCTGGCGGGGAGAGGAGGAGGTCGAGCTGACGGCCAGGGAGCTGGCCCTCCTCGAGTTCCTGTTGCGGCGGCGGGACGACGTGGTGGCCAAGCGGGAGATACTCGACCACGTGTGGGACGTCGACTTCGAGGGCGACCCCAACATCGTCGAGGTCTACGTGCGACGGCTGCGCAACAAGCTCGACCGGCCGTTCGGCCGGGCCGCCATCGAGACCGTCCGGGGCGCGGGCTACCGGCTGGCTGCCGATGGCGGGTGAGGCGACGCCGGGCCCCGGGCCGGCCGGGCGACCACCCAGGTCCCTGGTCGGCTGGCTGCGTGGGAGGGCCGGCACGGTACGCGTCCGCACCACCGTCGCCGCCACGGTGCTCGTGGGCCTCGCCCTGCTCGCGGGCGGGTTTGCGCTCGTGGCGGCGATGCGCAACACGCTCACCGACGAGGTGCGGAGCGCGGCCCGGGTGCGCGCGGACGACACCGCGGCGGCCCTCGACACCGGAACCGACCCGTCGTTCGTGACCGCGGGGCTGTCCCAGGACGACGACGACGCGTTCATCCAGATCCTCGACGCTGACGGCACGGTCGTGGCCGCCAGCCCGCTGGTCGCCGGGGACCCGGCGGTCGCGCAGCTCGACCCCGGGGAGTCCGAGGAGGTCCCCGTCACCGGTGAGGACGACGACTTCATGGCGGTTGCCGCCGGCGCCGACCGCTACACGGTCATCGCCGGACGCACCCTGGACACGGTCAGCGAGTCGACCTCCGTCGTCACCGACCTCCTGGTCATCGGCCTCCCGATCCTGCTGGTGGTGGCGGCACTGACCACCTGGCTGGTGGTCGGGCGGGCGCTGGCGCCGGTCGAGTCCATCCGCCGCGAGGTGGACGCCATCTCGTCGGCCGACCTCGGCCGCCGCGTGCCGACCCCGCCCGGCAACGACGAGATCGCCCGCCTGGCGACCACGATGAACGACATGCTCGGGCGCCTCGAGCGGGGCCAGGCCCGCCAGCGCCGGTTCGTCGCGGACGCCTCGCACGAGCTGCGCTCCCCCGTGGCCTCCATCCGCCAGCACGCCGAGGTGGCGCAGGCGCACCCCGAGCGGACCACGGTGGGCGCGCTGGCCGAGACCGTGGCAGCCGAGAACCTGCGGGTCGAGCGCCTGGTCGACGACCTGCTGCTGCTGACCCGCGCCGACGAGCACACGCTGCAGTTCCAACGCCGACCGGTCGACCTCGACGACCTGGTGTTCGAGGAGGCCCACCTGCTTCGCGACGCCACGCCGCTGCGGGTCGACACCACGCAGGTCTCCGCGGGGCGGGTGACCGGCGACCGGGCGGCGCTCTGGCGGGCCCTCCGCAACCTCGGGGACAACGCCGTCCGCCACGCCAGGTCCGAGGTCGCCTTCACGCTGGCCGAACGGAACGGGGCCGTCATCCTCGACGTCGACGACGATGGCCCCGGCATCCCGGCGGCCGACCGGCAGCGTGTGTTCGAGCGGTTCGTGCGGCTCGACGATGCCCGGGCCCGGGACGCCGGGGGCAGCGGCCTCGGTCTGGCGATCGTGGCCGAGGTGGTCGGTGCGCACAGCGGCACGGTCTCGATCGGCGACAGCCGCCTCGGTGGGGCCCGCTTCGAGGTGCGCCTGCCGGCGACCGACACCCTGGAGGGCGAGCAGGATCAGCCGGCGTAACGGGAGATAGGGTTCAGCGTGGATTCAGGGAGCACGTGCGATCCTCGGAGCGAGTCGAGGAGGCAATCGTGAACCGCAAGACCACCCTCATCACCCTGGCCGCCGCGGCCGCCATCGTCGCGGGTGGGACGGGCGCAGGCATCGCCGCCGCCAACGGCGGCGACGACAACGAGGCCCCCATCACGGGCGACGCCCTCGACAAGGCCAGCGCCGCGGCGCTCGAGCACACCGGCGAGGGCCGGGTGACCGAGACCGAGGTCGGCGACGAGGAGAGCTACTACGAGGTCGAGGTGACCCTCGACGACGGCAGCCAGGTCGACGTCCAACTCGACAAGAGCTTCAACGTCGTCGGCTCGAGCGCCGATCACGAGGACAGCGACGCCTCCGGCAACGACGACTGAGTAGCCCCCAGGCCCGGCCTGGGCCTACGGCACCGTCAGGAGTTCCGGGCCGTCGTCGGTGACGGCCACGGTGTGCTCCCAGTGGGCGGCCCACGAGCCATCGATGGTGACCACCGTCCACCCATCGTCGAGCACCAGCGTGTCCTCGCTACCCGCGGCCACCATGGGCTCCACGGCGAACACGTCGCCGGCCGCCACCCGCTTGCCCCGGCCGCGCCGGCCGACGTTGGGGACGTCGGGCGGCTCGTGCATGGCCGTGCCGATGCCGTGGCCCACGTAGTCACGCACCACGCTGAAGCCCGCGGCCTCGACGGTCGCCTGCACGGCAGCGCCCAGGTCGCCCAGCCGGGAGTCGGCGACCAGCTCGGCGACGCCGGCGTCCAGGGCGTCCCGGGTGACGTCGATCAGCCGCTGCGCGTCGGCGTCGACCTGCCCGATCCCCGCCGTGAACGCAGCGTCGCCGTGGTAGCCGTCGACGATGGCGCCGCAGTCGACGGAGACGATGTCGCCCTCCTCCAGAACCCGGCCACCAGGGATGCCGTGGACCACGACCTCGTTGGGACTGGTGCAGATGACCGCTGGGTAGCCGTGGTAGCCGAGGAAGTTCGAGCGGGCACCCCGCCGCTCCAAGACCTCGCGGCCCACGGCGTCCAGCTCCAGCGTCGTCACGCCGGGCCTCAGCGCCGCGCGGATGCGGTCGTGCATCTCGGCCACGACCCGGCCCGCCCGCCGCATCGTGCGGATCTCCTCGGCGGTGCGCCGCCCCGCGGTGACGGGTGCGCGCGGGCGAACGTTCACGCTGCCGGCTCCGGTGGGCGAGCGCGCATCAGCTGCCTCGGCGAAGGTCGATCAGCTCGAACAGGCGCAGCGACACCTCGGTGGTGGTGCCCTGCCCGTCGACCACCTCGAGCAGGCCAACGTCGCGATACCAGCCGATGAGCGGCGCTGTCTCGCGCTCGTACTCGGCCAGGCGCTTCTCGATGGCGGCGGGAGTGTCGTCCTCGCGCTGCTCCACCTCGCCGCCGCAGTTGTCGCAGACGCAGTCGTAGCGCGGCGGCTTGTCGACCGAGTAGTTGGCCCCGCAGTCGGCGCACACCCGCCGGCTGGCCAGGCGCCGGAGCACGATCTCCTTCGGCACGTCCAGGTCTATGACCAGGTCGAGCGTGCGCCCGGCGGTGATCTCGCCCAGCGCCTTGGCCTGGGGCACGGTCCGCGGGAAGCCGTCGAGGATGTAGCCCCGCCGCGTGGTGTCGTCGTGGTCGAGCCGCTCGTCGACGATCCCGATCATGACGTCGTCCGGCACGAGGCCGCCCTCGTTCATGATCTCGGCCGCCTTGCGGCCCAGCTCGGTCCCCTCCTTCACGGCGGCGCGCAGCATCTCGCCGGTGGAGATGTGCGGCACCACGTAGTGCCTCGACAACCTCGTGCACTGGGTGCCCTTGCCGGCACCCTGGCGGCCCAGAATGACGAGCCGCACCCCGGCCGTCACCGGGGCGGTCCTTCGATGATTCGAGCGCGCCCCAGGCCGCCTTCCTGGGGAAGGGTCACTGCAGGAACCCCTCGTAGTTTCGCATCATCAGCTGGCTGTCGATCTGCTTCATCGTCTCCAGGGCCACACCGACGGCGATGAGGATGGATGTACCCCCGAAGGCGAACGCGTTTACGTCGGCGAGTGCCAGCAGCAGGGTGGGCAGGAGGGCGATCGCGGCGATGAACAGCGCGCCCGGCAGGGTGATCCGGGCGAGGATCCGCGACAGGTACCGCTCGGTCTGCGGCCCGGGGCGGATGCCGGGGATGAACCCGCCCTGCTTGCGGATGGTGTCCGCCTGCTTGTGCGGGTCGAAGGCGATGGCGGTGTAGAAGTACGCGAAGCCGATGATCAGCAGGCCGTAGAGGATCATGTAGAAGGCCGAGTCCTGCTGCAGCAGGTTGTCGTCGACCCAGCGCTGCACCGTCACGCCCCAGCTCCCCGGGTCGGAGGGGAGCACCTGCGTGGCCAGCGCCGGCAGGTAGAGCACCGAGCTGGCGAAGATGATCGGCACGACGCCCGACTGGTTGACCTTCAGTGGGATGTACGTGCTCTGGCCGCCGTACATGCGGCGGCCCACCACCCTCTTGGCGAACTGCACTGGGATCCGCCGCTGGCCGTTCTCGATGAACACGATGCCCACCAGCACCGCCAGGAACAGGATGACCAGCGGGATGAGCAGGCCCAGCCCCTTTTCGGCGTTGATCTGGGCGAACTGCGCCGGGATGCTCGACACGACGCTCGAGAAGATCAGCAGCGACATGCCATTGCCGATGCCGCGCTGGGTGATGAGCTCGCCCATCCACATCAGCAGCGCCGTGCCCGCGGTCAGCACGATCACGACCAGGAGGACGTTGGGCGCCGTGAACTCGGGCAGGACGTCGACACCGGTGGGGTTGCCGCCACCGCCCAGCAGGCCGCCCCCGCCGTTGTGGAACAGGAACGCCAGCGCCGTCGACTGCAGGATGGCGATCGAGATCGTCAGGTAGCGGGTCCACTGCGTGATCTTCCGCTGGCCGATGGCTCCCTGCTGCTGCCACTCCTCGAGCTTGGGGATCACCACGGTGAGGATCTGCATGATGATCGAGCTCGTGATGTAGGGCATGATCCCCAGCGCGAACACCGCGAAGTTCGTGAGCCCCCGGCCCGAGAACAGCTGCAGGTAGGCCAGGATCCCGCCCGAGTTCTCGGCCTGCCGCCTCAGCTGGTCGACGGCGTCGATGTCGATGCCCGGGGCCGGCACGAACGACCCGAAGCGGTAGAGGGCGATGATGGCCAGCGTGAACACGATCTTGTTCCGCAGGTCAGCGACCCTGAACATGTTCCACAAGCTGGACAGCACGGTCGGTTCTCCCCTTGGGCGATGTCAGCCGAGCGGAGCGGGCTCAGCGGTGCCGGGTACGCCAGTGTGGTTCGTGGGTGCGAGCCGGACGTAATCGGTGGATACGGGCAAGCTAACGGTAACGACGGTGGATCGGGGTGCGGGGATGGCGAGGCTCCCTCCGCCGGGAGGCACTACCGGTTGGCGAACTGGTTGCCCTTCGCGGGCGGGCGGCGGTCGCCCCACGGCTTCGGTAGCACTTCGACACTGCCACCGGCGTTGCGGATGGCCTGCTCGGCGGCTTTGGAGAACGCGTGGGCCTTGACGGTGACCTTCCTGGTCAGCTCCCCGCGCCCGAGCACCTTGACCAGGGCACCCTTGTGGGTGAGGCCCTTGGCGTGCAGCGACTCGGGCGTGACCTCGTCGAGCTCGGACGCCTCGATGGTGTCGAGGTTGATGGCCTGGTATTCGACGCGGAACGGGTTGTTGAAGCCCTTCAGCTTGGGCAGCCGCCTGACCAGGGGCATCTGGCCGCCCTCGAAGTAGGCGGGAACCGTGTCGCGGGCCTTCTGGCCCTTGTGGCCGCGGCCGGCCGTCTTGCCGCCCTTACCGGCGATGCCGCGGCCGACGCGCTTGCGGCTCTTGGTCGAGCCCGGCGCCGGCTTGAGGTCATGGACCTTGATCGTCATGGCTATCGTTCCTTTGCCTCGGTCGAAGCGCCGCCTTCGGCGTCGCCTCCCTCGGCGCCTTCACGGCCTCGCCTGTTGGCAGTTCGCTTTGCGACGGCCTTCGCGCTTGTTGCTGTTGCCTTTTTCGCGGTCTTCGCGGTCGTCTTCTTCGCCGTCGTCTTCTTCGCGGGCGCCTTCTTCGCAGCCACCTTCTTCGCCGGTGTCTTCTTCGCAGCCACCTTCTTCGCCGGTGTCTTCTTCGCGGGCGCCTTGTCCTCCCCGGCCGACTCCGCCTCGTCGACCGTGATCATGTGGGGGACCTTGGCGATCATCCCCCTGATCTCGGGACGGTCGGGCAGCGTGTTGGACTTGCCGATGCGGCCGAGGCCGAGGGCACGGAGCGTGCCCCGGTGCTTGGGCTTGGCGCCGATCGACGACCGCACCTGGGTCACGACGAGGTCGGGCATCACAGCGGCACCTCGGCCTGCTCGCTACGGGCTCGCTCGGTCTCGCGGTACGCCGTGACCAGCGCGGCGGGGAACAGCTCGTCGGGCGTGCTGCCCCGGAGCTTGGCGACCTCGTCCGGGCGCTTCAGCGCCTTGAGGCCGGCGATGGTGGCGCGGGCCACGTTGATGTGGTTGGACGAGCCCAGGGACTTGCACAGCACGTCCCTGATGCCGGCCTCCTCGAGGATGGCCCGGGCGGCCCCGCCGGCGATGACGCCGGTACCGGGTGCCGCGGGCTTGATGAGCACGCGGCCGGCGCCGGTCTGGCCGATCACGGGGTGGACGATGGTGGTGCCGGCCAGGGGCACCTTGAAGAGGCTCTTGCGGGCCTCCTCGGTGCCCTTCTGGATGGCGAGGGGCACCTCCTTGGCCTTCCCGTAGCCCAGGCCGACGCGGCCGTTGCCGTCGCCGATCACGACCAGCGCGGTGAACGAGAACCGCCGGCCGCCCTTGACCACCTTGGCGACCCGGTTGATGTTGATGACGCGGGACTCGTGCAGCGTCGCGTCGCCCGAGGCCCGCGGGTTCTCGCGGGGCTCGCGCTCCCGGGGCGGACGGGGTCGGCCCGCATTGCCAGATCCGTTGGGCATCAGAACTCCAGTCCTGCTTCGCGTGCCGCCTCGGCCACGGCCGCAACCCGGCCGTGGTAGAGGAAGCCGCCTCGATCGAACACCACCCGCTCGACGCCGGCGTCCCGCGCGCGCTGGGCGACGAGCTGGCCGACGCGCCTCGCCGCGTCCTTGTTGGAGGTACTGCCGCCCTGCAGGTCGCGCTCCTGCGTCGACGCCGACACCAGGGTGCGCCCGGCGCGGTCGTCGATGACCTGCGCGGAGATGTGCCTGTTGGAGCGGAAGACCGCCAGGCGCGGCCTTTGGGCGGTGCCCCGCACGTGCTTGCGCACCCGGGCGTGCCGCTTGATGCGGGCATCTCGCTTGTACTTGGCGCTGTTCATTGCTTGCTCTTCCTCTGCGCTACTTCCCGGCCTTGCCGGCCTTGCGCTGGACGTACTCGCCGGCGTACCGCACGCCCTTGCCCTTGTAGGGCTCCGGCTTGCGCCACGCACGGATGTCGGCCGCCACCTGGCCGACGGCCTCCTTGTCGATGCCGCTCACGACGATGCGGTTGGGCGCCGGCACCTCGAAGGTGATGCCGTCGGGCGCCTTGACGTTCACGGGGTGGCTGAAGCCGAGCGCCAGCTCGATCGCCGCCGGTCCCCGGGCGGTTGCCCGGTAGCCCACGCCCACGATCTCGAGCTCCTTGGTGAAGCCCTGCGTGACGCCCACGACCATGTTGTTGACCAGCGATCGCACGAGGCCGTGCAGGGCGCGGTTCTCGCGCTCGTCGTCGGGTCGCTCGACCACCAGCTGCTCGCCGTCCTGCCGGACGGTGATGGAGGCGGGGAGGTCGCGCTCGAGCGCACCCTTGGGGCCCTTCACGGCGACGTGACCGTTGGAGATCGTCACGTCGACGCCGCTCGGTACGGGGATCGGTGCCTTGCCGATTCGGGACATGTCAGTGTCTCCCGTGGGGCTGCGCCCCACACCCATCGCCGCCGGGCGAGCTGGCGCTCGCGCCGTCGGCCTGCAATGTTCGCTTCGCTCGCATTTCAGCCTTGCCTCACTGCCTCACCAGACGAAGCACAGGACCTCGCCGCCGACCCGGCGCTTGCGCGCCTCGCGGTCGGACAGCAGTCCCTGGCTCGTGGACAGCACCGCCACGCCGAGCCCGCCGAGGACGCGGGGCACCTCGTTGGACTTGGAGTAGACGCGCAGGCCCGGCTTCGACACCCGGCGGATGCCGGAGATCGTGCGGGCGCGCTCGGGGCTGTACTTCATCCTGACCTGGAGCGTGCGGCCCGGCCGGTCGGCAGCCTCCTCGACGGCGAAGCCCTCGATGTAGCCCTCCCGCTCGAGCACGCCTGCCAGCGCCTCCTTGACCTTCGACGACGGCATGCGCACCTCGTCGTGCATCGCGATGTTGGCGTTGCGGATGCGGGTGAGCATGTCGGCGATGGGGTCGGTCATCGTCATCTGTCGTCGCCTCCCCTCACCAGCTCGCCTTGGTGACGCCGGGCAGCTCGCCCGCGTGCGCCAGCTCGCGCAGGCACACGCGGCAGAGGCCGAACTTGCGGAACACCGAGCGCGGCCGGCCGCAGCGGCGGCAGCGGGTGTAGGCGCGCACCTTGAACTTCGGCTTGCGCTGCTGCTTGTTGATGAGTGCCTTCTTCGCCATTACTGACCCTCACGTCGGAACGGAAAACCCATGGCCAACAGGAGCGCCCTTCCCTCGGCGTCCGTGGCCGCCGTGGTCACGATGGTGATGTCCATGCCACGGGGCTGGTCGATGCTGTCGTAGTCGATCTCGGGGAAGACGAGCTGTTCGGTCAGGCCGAATGTGTAGTTGCCGTGACCGTCGAAGCTCCGGGGGTTGAGGCCTCGGAAGTCGCGGATGCGGGGGATGGCGATCGAGATGAGCCGATCGAGGAACTCCCACATCCGGTCGCCCCGCAGGGTGACCTTGGCGCCGATCGCGTTGCCCTCGCGCAGCTTGAAACCCGCGATCGACTTGCGGGCCCGGGTGACCAGCGGCTTCTGGCCGGTGATCACCGTGAGGTCACGCTGGGCGCCCTCCAGCAGCGAGGCCTGCACCGTGGCGGCGCCGACCCCCATGTTGACGACGATCTTCTCGAGCCGCGGGGCCTGCATGACGTTGCCGAGGCCGAGATCGCGCAGCAGCTCGGCGCGCAGCGTCTCGTTGTAGCGGACCTTGAGCCGCGGCACGGTTCGCTCTTCGGCCGTCTGGGTGCTCACGAGATCTCACCTCCGCAGCGCTTGCAGACCCTGACCTTCTGGCCGGAGGGGTCGACCTTGTAGCCCACCCGCGTCGGCTTGCCGCACGACGGGCACACCAGCGCGACGTTGGACACCGGCACCGGCATGTCCCGGTCGATGATCCCGCCCTGCTGGGTGGCGCGGGTCGGGCGTTGGTGCTTGCGGGCGACGTTGACCCCGTCGACGATCACCTTGCCGGTCGCGGGGAGGGCGCGCATGACCTGGCCCTCCTTGCCGCGGTCCTTGCCGGTGAGCACACGGACCCGGTCGCCCTTGCGAATCTTCAGTCCGGCCATCAGAGGACCTCGGGTGCGAGCGAGACGATCTTCATGAACCGCTTCTCCCGCAGCTCCCGGCCCACGGGGCCGAAGATGCGGGTGCCGCGGGGGTTGTGCTCGGGGGTGATGAGCACCGCGGCGTTCTCGTCGAAGCGGATGTAGCTGCCGTCGGGGCGGCGGCGTTCCTTGTTGGTGCGGACGACCACGCAGCGCACGACGTCGCCCTTGCGGACGGCGGCGCCGGGGATGGCGTCCTTGACGGTGGCCACGAAGATGTCGCCGATCGAGGCGTAGCGGCGGCGGGAGCCACCGAGCACCTTGATGACGAGCACCTCCTTGGCGCCGCTGTTGTCGGCGACCTTGAGTCGCGATTCCTGCTGAATCATGGCTACTTCGCTCTCTCGAGGATCTCGACCAGCCGCCAGCGCTTCTGCTTGGACAGCGGCCGGGTCTCGGCGATGCGGACCCGGTCGCCCACGCGCAGCTCGTTGTTCTCGTCGTGCGCGTAGAGCCGGCTCGTCCGGACCATCGTCTTGCGGTACAGCGGGTGGGGCTTGCGCGTGGTCACCACGACGACGGCCGTCTTGTCCATGGCCGTGGACGCGACCACGCCCTCGCGCACCTTGCGCGCCCCGCGGGCCTCGGTGGCTGCAGTTGCCTCCGCCATCACGCGTTCTCCTCTTGAAGGGCCTCGGCGGCGGTGATCTCGCGGGCCCGGAGCTCGGTCTCGAGCCGGGCGATGTCCCTGCGCACCTGGCCGATGCGGGCGTAGTTGCTCAGCTGGCCGGTGGCGAGCTGGAACCGGAGCTTGAACAGCTCGTCCTTGGTCTCGCGCAGGCGGTCGATCAGGCTGCCGTCGTCGAGGTCACTGAAGGTTTGCCTCGCCATCAGAGTGCGTCCTCCTTGGTGACGAAGCGGGCCTTGATCGGCAGCTTCTGGATGGCCCGCTCGATGGCGGCGCGGGCGACGGCGGCGTCGGGGTACGACAGCTCGAAGAGCACGCGCCCCGGCTTGACCACGGCGACCCAGTGCTCGGGGTTGCCCTTGCCCGACCCCATCCGGGTCTCGGCGGGCTTCTGCGTGACCGGCTTGTCGGGGAAGACGTTGATCCAGACCTTCCCGCCGCGCTTGATGTGGCGGGTCATGGCGATACGGGCGGCCTCGATCTGGCGCGCGGTGATCCATCCCGGCTCGAGCGCCTGGATGCCGAACTCGCCGAAGTTGACCTCGGTGCCGCCCTTGGCGACACCGGTCATCCGGCCCCGGTGGTGCTTGCGGTGCGCGACCTTGCGCGGCATCAACATCTACTCGTCTCCCGGCCGGAAGTGGGGCGTCTCGTGGTGGTCGTGCACCCGGCGCTCGATCTCTTCCTCCTCGGCCAGCAGCCGCTCGAGCTCGGGATCGGCCTCCTTGATGAGGGGCTCGTGCTCGGCCGGCTCCTGCGCCTCGGGGGTCTCGGCCGGGCGGCGCCGACCCGCGGCCGACGACACGACCCGGCGGCCCGCGCCGGCCGGAGCGCCGGCACCGGACGTCTCGCCGACGGCCATCGCCGCCTCGCGGGAGATCTTGTCCTCGCTCTGCGACTTGTAGGGCAGCACATCGCCCTTGTAGAGCCACACCTTCACCCCGATGCGGCCGGCGGTCGTGCGGGCCTCACGGAAGCCGTAGTCGATGTCGGCGCGGAGGGTGTGCCGCGGCACCCGACCCTCGAGGTAGCTCTCTGTGCGCGCCATCTCGGACCCGCCCAGCCGGCCTGAGCACTGCACCTGGATGCCCTGCGCTCCCGCCTTCTGGGCGTTCTGCACGGCTCGCTTCATCGCGCGGCGGAAGGCGACACGGGCCGACAGCTGGTCGGCCACGCCCTGCGCGATGAGCGCGGCGTCGAGCTCGGGCTGCTTGATCTCCTGGATGTTGAGCTGCACCTTCGGGTTGCCGGTGATCTTGGCCAGGCCCGCCCGCAGGCGGTCGGCCTCGCTGCCGCGCCGCCCGATGACGATGCCCGGGCGGGCGGTGTGGACGTCGATGCGCAGGCGATCCCGGGTGCGTTCGATCTCGACCCGGCTGATGGCGGCGTGGGGCAGCTCGCTCATCAGGTAGTCGCGGATCTTCCAGTCCTGGATGACGTTGTCGCTGTACTCGTCGCGGTCGGCGAACCAGCGGGACTTCCAGTCGGTCGTCACGCCGAGCCGGAAGCCGTAGGGGTTGACTTTCTGGCCCATTACTTCTCGTCGTCCTTTGCCTCGGTCGAAGCGTCGTCTTCTGCCTCCGGCGAAGCTTCGGCGCCTTCGGCACTTTCCAAACCTCGTTCTTCTTCGCTCTCGTCGTCCTCGGTGGACTCGGCTTCGTCGAGTTCGTC
>Ga0081455_10001245_pt1 | contig 31844 bp, 17 predicted proteins | sample TabmetS3T2R1_FD_70207 | JGI IMG/M metagenome (GOLD analysis project Ga0081455, IMG submission 70207) | Tabebuia heterophylla rhizosphere microbial communities from the University of Puerto Rico - S3T2R1 | ecosystem: Host-associated > Plants > Roots > Rhizosphere ... | reverse complement strand
GCGTCTGGGTGTAGATCGGCTCATTCCTGAACGGATTCATGTTGACCGCCGCGCCGACGCGCAACCCCCTTGCGGCGGCGGCGTCCCGCAAAGTTTGCGCCTCCGCGATGACCGCGAGCGACAAAGCCAGGAGTAGTAACGCCAACCAATTTATACGACGGAGCATGGGTGAACCTCCTTTCGAATTACTGCCACCGCAGCCACCGCAGCCACCGCAGCCACCGCAGCTACAGAGAATGTTATAGAGCGGCTCTCTTTTGACTTTCTCCGTGTCTGCGGTGGCTGCGGTGGCTAGGCCGCTTCATTCATCCGAGGAACCCGAGGAACCTCGACGGGAAGCGGTCGAGATTGACAAAGACGTCGTCCGCATCGGCGTCGGGCAGACCGAGCCAGCGGGCCAGCGTATTGCCGTATTGATCCATTGAGACTTGGGGCACGAAGGCGCCGCGGAAGTTGTTCGCGACGCCGAAGAGTGGGAAGTCGAGATCGGGGAGGCCGGCCTGCACCGGCGGATACGTGCCGTAAAATCTGCCGCCTACCACCGAGCCTCCCATGACCAGCAAGTGATTGCCCCAGCCGTGGTCGGTGCCGTCATTATTGCTGAGGATGGTGCGTCCGAATTCGCTGAATGTAAAAGTGGTCACTTGGTTGGCCACGCCGAGTTCGGCCGTCGCCGCGAAGAATGCGCTCATCGCCGCGTCCACCTGGGTGAGCAGGTTCGCCTGCGAAACCAACTGCGCGCCGTGCGTATCGAAGGCGTTGCCGCCGATCTGCGCGTAGAAGATCTGCCGCCGCTCGTGGCCAAGCGAGTTGCGCGCCGCGATGGCGATGGCGATCTGTCGCAACTGCTGGCCGAGAGTCGTGTTGGGAAACACCGTCGTGAACGGCTGCTGGCCCGAAAAGATGCCGCCGACCACGCGCGAATCGTCAATCGCCCTCGAGACGCGGGCGTTGAAGGCGTTGACCGGGAGCGATGGTTCATTGATCGCCGCCAACTGTTGAATGGCCGTAAAGCGAACTGGCGGAGTCCCGGTCGTAGGCAAACCGTTGATCCCCAATTGAATGCCTGGTTGCAGCGTGATCGTCGCCGACGGGCCTTTGAAGTACGGGGAGTTGTTGACCGTCGTCATCAGGTAAGGAATCAGCGGCGCCACATTGAAGACCGGCAAATCGCGACCCAGTCTGTTCCCCCATCCGCTAGTATTCTCGTTGGTGAGGTTCTGGGCAAAGACCTGCTGCTGGAAGTGGTCGAAGAGCCCCGAAGGCGCGCGGGTCGGACTCTGAAAGATCTGAGCCGGGGTGACCGGCTCCAAAAGGTTGCCGGCGTTGCAAACGACGGCCACGCGGCCCTGATTCCACAGGTTGCGGATGCCGGGCAGGCTCGGATGGAATCCGAAATTTCCGACGCCCGGAACGGTGATGGGCAGGAGGCTCGACTGCGCTAGAGCCATAGTGCTGCGCTGCGACGCGTAGGTGTTGTATGCAGCCTGATCGAGCGGGACCACTGTGTTCCATCCATCATTGCCGCCTTCCAGAAAGATGCAGACCAGCGCCCTGTAATCCGGGCCCTGAGCGTAGGCGTTCTCGCGGAGGGCGTAGCCGAGGGCGGTCATCATCGTCGCCGCGCCCATACCGCGGCCACAGCTTTTTAGAAATTCTCTACGTGTGAATGACATGTTTCCTCCTTTAGCGTTGCACCTGATACTGCATCGAGGATGCAATGATGTAGATGGCTGTCTGCACGCGCAGACGGTTGTTGTTCATGATGCCGGTCACCGCGTTGATTACCGTCTGGCGCATCTCCGGCGACATCGAGCCGTGCATGAGCCTCGTATCGAGCTCGTTGACGAGATTCGTCGGATTCGGCGCAAGTTGGTCGAAGGGCGCGAAATCGAAGACCACCGACGTCGTCGGACTCCCCGTCGGGTTCGGATCGCCGCCTGGTTGAATGGGCGGCGCGAAGAGGAATTCGTTGAGCAGGTTGAACCGCTCGATGATCGTCGAGGTAGTCAATATTTGCGCCGGCGGGGCGAAGATGGATTGCCCGTTGACGACGACCCTGAAATCGGGCTGGTAGTAACTGAAGACCGACGGCGGCGAGAAGATGTCCTGCCCCTGCCTGCGGCTTCGCTGCGGAATGCCCCACATTCCCCCCGTGCAGTTGAGCGAGCGGAAGAGGTGTGTGAAGAAGATCGCAGGCTCGCGCAATTTGCCGTAGGCCGGATCGGTCTTGGAGTTACCGCGCGCTTCGGGGTCGAGCAGTATCGCCCTGACGACCGCCCGCAGATCGCCGCGCATGCCCTGCCCGTTGTTGTCGAAGACGGTCGAGACGCGCTGGACGTATGCCGGGCTCGGGTTGCTGGTCACCAGATGCTGGATGAGCTGGCGTCCGATGAAAGGCCCGACGTTCGGATGATTGAAGGCGTTGCCGATCACGGAGTCGAGGTCCTGGTCGACTGTCTGATTGGCAGGTACCATCCCTGGCTGCGGGTCAGTGATCCTCGCCCTGAGCAACGTCTTGGAACCCGTATCGTGATTGGCTGAATTAGTAATCATCGGCGCGAACGGGTTGAGCGGGTTGTTATTGCCCATATTCGGCTGGCCTGCCGCCGGCGCATAGTTCCATCCGGTCAGGGCGCGCGCGCTCTCTTGAATCTCTGTGATAGTGTAGGTCTCCAGAGGCCGTCCCTGGCTGTCCAGCATCACCGTGCCATCCGGATTCAGTCTGAATGTGCCTATAGTGAAGAGCTGCCACAGTTCGCGGGCGTAGTTCTCGTCCGGCTGCGTGTTGGTAGCCGTATTGCGCCTCTGGCTGTTCACGAGAGTGAGGTACGTGCCCATGATCGGGCTGACCGATATCTCGCGGAGCAGCGTTCGATAGCTGCCGAAGGCGTTGCGAAGGAGAATGTCGTGGTACTGGGAGACCATCGCAGTCGGATTGCCCGTTGTGTCCTGATCCCCGACGTTGGCGGCGACGACGATCTGGCTTAGCGCCCAGGCCACGCGCTGCCGTAACTGATCAGTGCCCGCCATCGCGTTTCGGAAGAATTGGAGCTTGACCGGATAGTTGACGAATGTCCCCTGCTGCAATTGCACGAGGTTGTTGTAACCTGTGATCGGCGCGGCGAATTGTTCGTTGAGCCACATTTCGAGGGCGGTGTTGAAGACGGGGTTGAGGCCTAAAATGCGATTGGCCTCCGCGACGGTCGGACCGAAGGTCGCCTGTTCGAGGAAGCGCGCCGCGTCGGCGAATCCGCCGCCGCCGCCGCCGCCGCCGCCGCCGCCGCCATCATCAATCACGAAGAGCCATCCGCGAATCTCGCCGCTCGGGAAGTTGGCGGAGTGGACATTGGCGTACATCTGTCCGCCCTTCAGCGCATCGATCAGACCTTGAACCGTCAGCCCGCCGGACGGCTGGAAGACCCACAAAAAATTCGATATCTGGCCTGGGGGCTGATCCAGGTCCAGGACCACTCCCGCGTTATTGCCGGGGGGGGCTGGCGCGTGCAAATGGGCCGCCGTCTCCCCAGCGCTCAAACCTGTCCAGTTCAGAGAGACCAATGCGGCTGTTTCGTCTGGAGAGAGAATGACAGTCGCGGTCCCTCTCGCGGAGGTCGCTACCGGCGGCACCTCATTCGCGCCGTTGAGCGGGGCGACGAATGTCCGCTGCGCAACCGGCAGGCCGTCGTTATCGAATTCGCTGACGTTGAAATCGACGCTCGTCAGATTCGTCCCGGAGGCTCGAAAGACCGCCGCGCCATTGTTTATATCGGCGTCTTCAGCCGCGCTGATCGTGACGTTCTGGAACGTGCCGAAGTTGGTCGGGGTGAAGGTCAAGGTCGCGCCGCCAGTCACTGACAGGTCGGGGTCTCCCGAATTCCGCGCGACGTTCACCGTGACGTTGCTCGCTGGCGCCGCCGATAATCTCACCCCGAATTGCGCGGTCATGCCCTCGTTGACGCCCAGCGTCGTCACGCTGGTCTGGATCGCGATCAGAGGAGGATCGTTGTCTACTTCGTTCGCGGTGACATCCACATTCGGGAGCCCCGTCGAGGAGACTCGAAAGACCGCCGAGCCGTTCGTCGAGTCGGCGTCCTCGCCGGCGCTGATCGTGACATTCTGGAACGTGCCGAAGTTGGTCGGAGTAAATGTCAGCGTCGCGCCGCCGCTCACCGACAGGTCGGTGTCTCCCGACAGCCGCGCGACGTTCACCGTGACGTTGCTTGAAGGGGCCGACGACAGCCTCACGCCGAATTGCGCCGAGCCGCCTTCATTGACGTTCAGCGTCGTGACGCTCGTTTGGATAACCGGTCCGCCCCCGCCCCCGCCGCATGACACGCCGTTGAGGGTAAGCCCTGTGGGCGCCGGATGGCTCCCCGACCAGTTTGCGTTGAATCCGAAGCTGACGCTTCCGCCGGTCGGAATGTTCGCGTTGTAGGAAGCGTTCGTGACCGTCACGTTTTGGCCAGTCTGTGTATAAACGCCGTTCCATAACTCATAAATGGTCTGGGTAGCCACTGGGAACGTAAAGGTCACCGTCCATCCGTTTATCGCAGGGCCGCTATTCATTATCGTAATCTGGCCCTGGAAGCCTACGTTCCAGAAGGTGTTCTCCACGTAGGTGAGATTACAAGTCGAGCTTGATTGTCCCTGGGTCTTATTCAAATCGCCCACGCTGCTCGCGATCACCATGATCACAAGCGCGAACAAAAGCAGCCTGAGGGCGCGCCAGGGCGGAGTAAATACATTATTCCAAACTTTAGGCTTGAGCATGTGTTCTGCCTCCTCGATAGTTGTAGCAGTTTTAACGCACAGTACAGATCGTCGCTGACGCGACAGAGTTAATGAATTGTGTAACCTGCCGCGCGTCACGACGCGCGGCTAAGGTTAGGCGCCGCTGTGGCGGCGGGGAGAGTTGTCGCCGATCGTGTGGCGGGAGGGCATCGCCGGTCACGCGGCTGGGAGAGTCGTAGTCAGTTGGACAGACTAATAGTAATTGAGAAATAAAATACCATTAGTCTGTCCGCTCCTAATTTATGTTTCGGACAAACTAAAGTCTGTCCTGCTAGAAGGTCCTCGTTTCCGTGTGTGATACCCCCCCGGTGGTGTAGGTGACAGTAGCTCTATCGCCACTCGTGGGGTGTATCGTTCCGGAGCCGCCTGTTTGAGCCGCAAAGACTCGATTAGGTTCCGGTTGAAGTGTTTGTCCTGGTATCAGATTGAACTGGTACACGAACGTCGTTGCCGTAGTAGTAATACTCTGGGTCCCCTGCCCGCCGAGGGTGTTGAACGCGCCGCTAACGCTGAGTCCCGTGGTCCGTTGAATGACGATCGTGACCGACAGCGACGTAATGGGCACGGTGTGGCTCAGGCGAATCTGTTCCTGATTGAAGAAGGGACCATTTTCGGCGACCTCTGCCGTGATGGTCGTGCCGGGCACGTTGATAGTGAGCGAGGTGATGCGCGTCAGTCCCCCGCCATTCCCCGCGATGGTCACATTGAACACCCCGGCCGCCGTGCTCGGGACCGTGATGGTGGCGACGCTGCTGTTCCCGGTAGTGGACGCCGGATTGAAAGTGATATCGACGCCGCTTGGCAGGACGATGGTAGGCACCGCGTCAAAAGCGCTCAACGCTACGCTGCCGGTGAACCCGCCGCTGCGCGATATCGTGACGGTGGCCGTCGCGCTCGCGCCCGGATTGATCGTTAGGCTCGACGGGTTAACGGACAGCGAAAAGTCCGCTTGCGGCGCCGCATTCGCGTTGAAGTGGATAAACAAGATCGCCGACGCCAACACTAACAGCCTGAGGGGATGACGTGGAGATCTAAGCTGTTTAAGCGATATCTTCCAATGTCTTTGTTTCAGCATATCTTGCCTCCTGTAATTCTGGCGATTAGATCGGACCCGATGTAGGAATGGGACAGACTAATGGCCTTTGAAAAATAGACGCGACCGTTCTTCTTCCAGAGGGGCAATGACGGTTGAACCTAAATCGGAACAACTGACATCGGCGCATTGAATAAACTTAAAGGCATCCAAAGAGAGCGTTCCGCAGTGCCGACTTTAGTCGGCAGGGCCGGGATTCCGAGCCCTGCCGACTAAAGTCGGCACTGCGGAACGCTCTCCCACCAGTGTTTGTAGTCAAAGGGGATACGCCAGTGTCAGTTGTTCCAATTTAGGTTCAATCGCCGCTGCCGCGACCGGGAAAACGGCTGTCATATTTACTTTTCAAAGACCATCGGTCTGTCCCACTCTCGCTCGATCCGAATTAAAAGTGTCCGGTCTGCGTGAAAGACACGCCTCCGGTGGTGTAGGTGACTGTGTAAGTGTCACCGCTCGTGGGGTGGACTGTTCCAGAGCCGCTCATTTGCGCGGCGAAGAGGCGATTCGTACCCGTCCCGAGCGTCTGGCCTGCAGCCAGATTGAACTGGTACGTGATCGTCGTCGCCGTGCTGCTGTTACTCTGGAGGATTTGAGTGCCGACGGTGTTGTACTGGCCGTTGAAGCTCACGCCGGTAGTGCGTTGAATGACGATTGTGATCGAGAGCGAGGTGATGACGCCCGTGGTGTTGCTCAGGCTAATGGCCTGCTCGTTGAACCAGGGGCCGTTTGAGTTGATCATCGGCGTGACGGTGACGCCTCCGGTACCGCCTCCGGCGTCATTCACTGTGAGGTTGATAGACGTCGTCCGCGTCAGACCGCCGCTAGTTCCAGTGACGGTGACAGTGGCCGCTCCGAGAGTGGCCGCGCTAGAAGCGCTTAAGGTCAACACGCTACTCGTTCCGGTCGCCGGATTCGAGCCAAAACTTGCGCTCACTCCGCTTGGCGATCCGCTCGCGCTCAATGTCACGCCGCCGGTAAAGCCGCCGGTTCGCGTGACGGTGATCGTACTCGTCCCGCTCGCGCCGCGATTGACCGTCAGGCTCGCCGGATTGGGGGAGAGTGAAAAGTCCGGCGTCTGCGGTTGGTTCACGGTCAGGTTGATTGTGGTCGTCCGCGTCAGACCGCCGCCAGTTCCCGTGACGGTGACAGTGGCGGCGCCGAGAGTGGCCGTGCTAGAAGCGTTCAAGGTCAACGTACTACTTGTCCCCGTTGTCGAAGTCGGATTGAAGCTTGCGCTCACCCCGCTCGGCAATCCACTCGCGCTAAAGGCCACGCTGCTGGTGAACCCGTTTAGACGCGTAATGGTGATCGCGCTCGTCCCGCTCGCGCCTTGATTGACTGTCAAGCTCGTCGGATTGGCGGATAGCGTGAAGTCCGGATTCTGTACCTGATTCACGGTCAGGCCGATCGACGTCGTCCGCGTCAGACCGCCGCCAGTTCCCGTAACGGTGACAGTGGCGGCGCCGAGAGTGGCCGTGCTGGAAGCGCTCAAGGTGAGAGTACTGCTCCCGCCGGTAGCCGGATTCGTACTGAAGCTTGCGGTCACGCCGCTCGGCAAGCCGCTCGCGCTCAAAGTCACGCCGCCCGTGAAGCCGCCGCTTCGCGTGATGGTGATCGCGCTGGTTCCGTTCGCGCCGCGATTGATCGTCAGGCTGGAAGGATTGGCGGAGAGCGCGAAGTCGGGATTGGCCGTCCCGCTCGGCTCGCCATAAATGACGCCGCGCCCGTTCGTGCTGATGTAAACCCTTCCAAATACGCGCGGGTCGCCGGTGATCGCCGCGTCCGTCGAGCCGTACTGATGCTGATCGTCATTGATCCGCACCCACGTGGCGCCGGCGTCGGTCGAACGGAATATGCCGCGCACGCCGTTGACCTGGGCGCTTGAATAGAGCGCCATGTAACTCTGTCCAGGCGCGGCCATGCCGAAGCCGATGGTGTTGGCCTCCTCGACGCTGGTTACGCGGGTGAAGCTGGCGCCTGAGTTGGTGGAGCGCCAGAGGCCTCCCTCGGCTCCCGCGAGCCAGATGTCTCCTTCGCGTCCCGGCGCGGCTTTGAACTTGGAGTTCGACGGCAACCCCGTCGCCGCCGCCGTGAAATTGGCTCCGCCATTTGTGCTCACATAAAACGTCCCGTTGGCGAAGCCGTAAAACTTCATCGGGTTGACGCGGTCCGATCCCACTCTCGCGCCCGAAGGTATTCCCGCGGATTGCGTCCACGAGCTGCCGTTGTTGGTCGAGAAGTTCACCTGGGCGCCTGCCGGACTCCAAACGACGCGGCCGGCGTTGGCCGCGGCCGCCACAGTTCCTCCGCCCGTGACCCCGCCCGGCTCCGTGCTGCCCTGGAACCAACTCGTCCCGCCGTCGAAAGAGAAGCCGGAACGATTCGTGCCTGCGTTGGCGTTGCCCACGCGGACGATGAAGGTCGGTGAGAGTTCCGCGTAATCAAGACTGGTCGTGCTGACGAAGGTCGGGCTTCCCATCATCGTCGTCGGCGCCGTCAGGCTGTTGTGGCGGAAGCCGCAGATGTCGCCCACCCCGCTCAACAGCGGCGCTCCCGAAGGCGGACTGATCAGGTCTAAAACGGCAGTCTCTTCCAAACCGACCGCCTTGACCGAGATGTGTATCTGCCCGCCAGTGTCCCACGTCGTCAGGTCGTCGCTGCCGTATATAGTCGCGCCAGTGCCGTACATCATCCGGTTGGAATTGAACGGATCGATCTCCAGGTCTCCGACCATCCATCCGAGCTTCGGCGTGATTTCGGGCAGTTGTGGATTGGCGTTGAATGTCAACCATGGGGCCGCGGTGATGTTTTGCAAATAACGGAAGCTGCGATTGGGGTATGAAGTGAAGTCCCAGATTCTGGTCCACGTGGCGCCGCCGTTGAGACTGCGGAAGAGGATCGTGTCGGGCCACCACGAGTTCAATGCGGCGACCATAACGATGTTGGGGTTCTGCGCGTCCACGGTCAGGCCGCCGTAGCCGAAGTAATCGTCAGAACTTGAAGAAGGCACGGGGCTGATCATCGTCCACGTTCCGTTCGACGTGTCGTATCGCCAGACGTCGCCTTTTTCGCCGTCGTACGGGCCCGCGCCGTCGCTGTAGGTGATATAAAGCATCCCGTTCGACGCCAGGACGCCGTGATGAGGCAGGAAGCCCGTGGGCTGCCCCGGAACAGCAGCCCACGTAGCGCCGCCGTCCGTGCTGCGATAGACGCTATTGCCCTTATCGGCGACGCCAACATAAATGGTTTGAGTCGTATTACCGGGAGTCCCGGTTCTACGGTCGAAAGTCACCCAGACGACGCCGATGATGTCGGCGGTGTAGGAATTGCTTGGGTCTTCTACGTAGGTTCCCGCGACCGGAAAGCTGGTGACTCTGGCCCAGGTCGCGCCGAAGTCCGTGCTCCTCCAGAGGCCGTTGCCGCTGCGGGCGCCGAAATAGAGGATGCTGTTGCGATTGGGATCAATCGCCAGGCGCTCGCCCATCGAGCGGCCTGGCATATTGCCGCCTACTTTGAAAGGCAGATTCGTACGCTGAAAACTATTGCCCCGGTTGGTGGAGCGAAGGATCGCTCCGTTTTGACTCGTAAATTCGTTGGTGTAAGTCCCGGCGGCGATGTAAAGGCGGTTGGGGTCTACCGGATCGGTGGCGAGGCTGTCGACGCCCGTCAGGTTCCAATCGTCGAAGCCGATCCAATCGAGCAGTGGAACCCAGCGGCCCCCGCTCTGGTCCCATCGGTACGCGCCGCCGATGTCGGTGCGCGCGTAGATCAGGTTCTGTTCGGTAGTGTTGAAGATGATGCCCGGAACAAAGCCGCCGCCGCCGCCGATGGCGACGTTGCGCCAAGTATAAGTCTCGGCTGTTTGCGCGAGCGCGGGATCGGACGCCACGCTCGACCTGTAGACGAGTGTGGCCGCGATTCCGATGAGAGATAGAACAATGACTGTGGCGGCCCGCGACAGAATAGTCCTGAGGGCGTGCGACCTATTCTTCATGTAACCTCCGTAGCTGGCGCCTGATTGATGGCGCTTTTGATTGATGGATCGTTTTTTTTAGGTAACTGCTCAGCCAGGAGCCGCACGGCGACGATTGATCTCAGACAGGCCACGCATTACCTGTGTGACGAACCATGCAATCCCCCCAGCCGGGCGGCGACGGTTGAGCTCTGTTAGGCCAGAGGTTTAACCGGCGGCCACACGACTAATAGTGGTCCGTCTTCCCGCGCCCCGTGAGGACGCGGCCGAGTTCGAACGTCGCCGCTGCGGCGACAAGGCTAAGCAGTTACTTTCCAGCGCGGGAGTGGGACATAACTTTAGTCTGTTCCACTCTCGCGCTATCTCGGCGTCGCGCGGCATGGGCCAGTGCCGCGCGCGCGATACTACAATTCCGAGGTGTGGTCGTTTGCCATATGCCATATGAAATATGGCATATGGCATATGGCATATCCGCTTAAAAGGTCCCGGTCTGGGTGAAAGTAACCCCACCGGTCGTGTAGCTGACGACCCAGGTATCGCCGGCGGTAGGATGGAGCGTCCCATTCCCACTCGCCTGAGCCGCGAAGGTTCGATTTGTACCGGGGCCAAGCGTCTGTCCCGACGCCAGAGTGAATTGGTAGGTGATGGACGTCGCCGCGACGGTGTTACTCTGTAGAATCTGCCCGCCGACGGTGTTGAATTGTCCATTGAGTCCCACGCCAGTTGTGCGCTGGATGACGATCGTGACAGAGAGCGCGGTTATAGCCCCGGTGTTATCCAGCCGGACCGCCTCTTCGTTGTACCAGGGCGTGTTGGAATTGATCGCCTTTGTAACAGTCACTCCGCCATTGCCGCCGCCGCCATCGTTCACCGTGAGGTTGACCGTCGTCGTCCGCGTCAGACTTCCGCCGGTCCCAGTCACGGTGATCGTGGCCGCTCCTAGCGTCGCCGTACTCGACGCAGCCAGAGTCAGAACGCTGCTATTGCCGGTCGCCGGGTTCACGCTGAAGCTCGCGGTCACACCGGCCGGCAATCCGCTCGCGCTTAACGAAACGGCGTCGGTGAAGCCGCCGGTTCGCGTGACCGTGATCGTACTTGTTCCGCTCGCGCCGCGAGCAATGGACAGACTCGTTGGGGAGACGGTCAGCGCAAAGTCGGGCGTCGCCGGTTGGTTCACGGTCAGGCTGATCGGCGTTGTCCGCGTCAACCCGCCGCCGGTTCCGGAGACTGTGACTGTAGCCGCGCCGAGCGTCGCCGCGCCCGACGCAGCCAGAGTCAGAACGCTGCTATTGCCGGCCGCCGGGTTCGCGCTGAAGCTCGCGGTCACTCCGCTCGGCAATCCGCTCGCGCTCAACGTCACGCCGCTGCTGAAACCTCCGCTGCGAGTGATCGTGATCGTACTCGTCCCGCTCGCGCCGCGATTGACGGTCAGGCTCGCGGGACTGGCGGAGAGCGAAAAATCTGGGGTGGGCGGGCCGGGCTCAGCTCCGAATACCTTGGTCGCGCCGTCGTAGAGGGAGATGTTCGGCGCCTTGACGGGCGTCCCGCCCGGCGTAGTCGTTATTCCGGTGAATGACCAGTCGTTGCTCGGATCCCATGCGCCTGAGCTGGTCATCCTGAACTGCACCTCTTTGCGGAAATTCGATTGCCCGCCGGGATAGATCTTTGTCCCCGTGAAATCCACCTTGACGAAATAGGTCGAACCCGAGAGGAGTTGTGGAGTGGAGACCGTCGCGCCCTGATTGAAGTTGCTGTTGATGGTGATCATCCCGGGCGTCACGCCGGGTTCGAGCGTGAAGAAGTAACGGAACGAGAGATGGTCTCCCATACGGGCCGGGAAGGCCGATTTGTTGTTTACGAACGCTCGGATCTCAGTGAAATTGGTTCCCGAAGCGTTGACTCCGGCCTCCACGAACATTTCATCCATGTCCGCAGGTTCCGGGATCGGGAAGTTCGTCAGTGGCTGCCCGCCGAATTCCTGATAGAGGCGAGCCAGCGCGCTGGTAAAGCCGGCGTTGTAATCGGTCGCGACCTCGTTCTTGGTGAAGTCCTGGCGATTGTCGGTGTAAGCGTCGTTGGTGTCCGGCCCGCCGACCAGCGCGCCGTAGAGGATGTGGCGGCTGGTCACCGGCTCGTTGATGTTGTCGCTCCAGGAGCCGTGACCGGTGCGGTGATGCACGTTGCGCGGCGGGTTGACGCCGAAGCCCACGACATAACTGCTGTTGCGGGGGTTCTGGCCCAGCGCGTAGTTGATCTGCCTGACTGCGAAGTCATGGTAGCGCTGCTTCTTGGTCGCGTCGCTCAACTGGTCGCTGTAGACCAGCGCGAGAAAGGCCGTGTTGGCCGCATATCGCAGCGCCCCCCATCCGGCGGTGTCCACATAAGCGAGCCCGCCCGGAGTGCGCAAGCCCCCGCCGATGCTCCGGTAATCGAGGAATCGTTCGGCGTCAGCCCGATATGCCGGATCATTGGTCAAGTTCGCCAGTAATACATAACAACCGTAGGATTTGTCATCCCAGGATAGCGTCCATTTGAACGACTTCGTGGTCGACTGCGGCTCGTTGCTCAGGTTGGCGTAGTAGGACTGAGCTTTGGCCAGATACGCGGGATCGTTCGTGGCGCGGAAGAGCCAGATCGCGCCCCAGACCAGCTCGTCGTTGAATCCGCTAAACGAGTTGTAAAAGCCCTGCGCGTCGGTGATGCAATCGCTGTACTTCCCGCGGAAGTTATCGGCGAAACTGTAGAGCTGCTGCGCATGCATGAGCAGCGTGTCGGCGTAACCGGGATCGGTCGGGCGAAAGACTATTGACGAAGCGGCCATTGCCGCCGCCGTCTCTCCGGACAGGTCCGAACCGGGACAGGAGGACGTGATCCGAAAAGACGGTCGAGCCGTCTGCCTGACCTCGGCCGGCCCCCACCAGGAGTGATCTGATCCGCCGGCGCCTATCTGACCGTATAACTCGTTCGGCGCCGTGTGCGCCTTGATGAAGTAGTCATTGACGAAGCGAAGGTTGTTGAGCAGATGCGTGAGCTGCCCGCTCTGAACATAGGCGGAGCGATATTCGATGGCGCCCCACGCCAGCATCGTCACCGAGCCGGCCATCGGCAACCCGAATTTGACGTGATCGCCGGCGTCGTACCAACCTCCAGTCAGGTCTCTGCCAACGTCAGCGCCGTCGTTCAATCCCGAATCGCCGCGCCAGTTGACCCGGTTCCAATCGGGCAAGACGCCGGACTGCTGCGCTTCATAAAAGAAGAGTGATTTCTGCAGCGCTTCCCCGTAATTGAACGCCGGGCCTTGCGCTTTGGTTGTGGTTGTCCTCTCAGGGCCGGCGGCGAGGATCGCCGTCAGAAGAACGGCCAAAGCCAGCGCCAATCTGCGCATGGGAGCGCCACCAATCCTGCCTGCGGTTTTCCGGCGAAGACCGACTGACCGAAGCAAGCAGGCAAGGGCGCCTGCGCTCCAAAGTTTGCCACCAGCATAATGGCCACTCGGAAAAGACCTCTTGATAGAATCAATCAATGATTTCATTATCCCTCCGTGATCTGGCGAGGGTTTGGGCCAACCGCCCGCCCAAACCTTTGTTGATGGATTTATCGCCTACGGACACACTACGGCCTACAGCGTCTTTCGCGTTTTTTGCGTAAGACTTCCCTTCCCTCACACCAATCTCTGTCGTCTGCGTTTAGCTAATAACTAGAGAATGCGAACTTACGTTTTCTATCTTCTGATATCTTCTGACGAAGTCACTACAGATAATCGTGTCCTGCAAATGATGTGGAGAACGCTCTTAATAATTAATCACGCCCTAGTATTTTGGTTACTGACCTGCAGGGGATTGAACAAACACCTAAATCGTGAGCAGCTTATTCGGACACTCTCAAGTGGTCAATGGGTTTACCGCTAGTAACAGGTTAATAACGCAATCGCCAAATCCCGTTAATAACGCCGCCAACATCCAATCCAATCAAGCGCATCCGGGCACAAACGGCGATCTGAAATTATTTCCATGACGATGAGAAGTTAGGAGAGACTGGCGCCGGAAGTGGGGCCATTTTTTAATCTAGTTCCGCCGCCGGAAAATTTTCGACCTGTGCGGACGACATCCGATTCAGCGCCGCGAGCGGTAATGAATTGTCTATACAGGTCGATTTTTTTCGGCAAAATCTTTTCTGCTTTGCGTCTTTACATATTGGAGGTATATTTGTGCGAAAACATCGGATGATCCGATCTCTTTGACACCAAGTTATACAAATTCAAAGGCGCACACCAAAAACACTGGATCCCGATGTTTATCAAAGCCGTTAGTGGCGTGCGTCGTCCCCATCGCGTCAACCGTCGAGTCGGAGAAGCGCCGACTTACTTAGCCAATCAATTAGGCGCCTCATCTGCGATGGGATCCGAATTAACCTGAACCGCTTATTTTCCACAGCCTACATGCCTGTACGCTATAAGTGTCATCAACGAGACCAGATAGTGACTAGAACAATGCAAACGTCTGAACCTGAAGAGGGCGAAACATCGCGGAGCGCGCTCGATTTTCGAGAGCGCGTCATGGCGGCGGCAACCTTTTTGATCGCCGTCATCGACTCCGAAGGCAAGATCGTCCTGGCCAATCGCGCCGCCGCCGAGGTGTGCGGCAGCGAGGTCGAGGAATTAATCGGCCGCTCTATCTACAACTGTATTGCGCCGAATGATGTGATCAGAGTCAGCGAAATAATTCAGATCACTTTGGCCCACGGCCTGTCCGTGTCGAACGCCGAATGCGAAGCGCTACGCAAAGACGGCATGCCCCGTACGCTCAGATTCAGCCTTCAGCCGCTGACTCTGGAAAGCGGCGAGCGCGGATTGGTGGGCACGGCGGAGGACATCACCGAGCGTAAGAAGTCGGAAGCGAAACTGCGCAGGTCGCTGGCCGAAGTCGAGCTACTGAAGAACCAGCTTCAAGCGGAGAGCCTCTACCTCAAAGAGGAGGTCAATCTCAACCATAATTTCGGAGAAATCGTCGGCGAGAGCGCCGCGCTCAAGAAAGCCCTCTACCTGGTCGAGCGAGTCGCCGCCACGGGCGCCACCGTCCTCATCCTCGGCGAGACGGGAACAGGCAAAGAGCTTTTCGCCCGCGCAGTTCACGACCTGAGCGTGCGCAAGGACGGCCCGTTCATCAAGGTCGATTGCGGCGCGATCCCGCCGGGACTGATCGAGAGCGAACTCTTCGGTCACGAGAAGGGGGCATTCACCGACGCGATCAGGCGTCGCACTGGGCGGTTCGAGTTGGCCGACGGCGGCACAATCTTCCTTGACGAAATCGGCGATTTGCCGCTCGACCTGCAAACCAAGCTCCTGCGCGTTCTTCAGGAGTGCGCCTTCGAGCGCGTGGGCGGGACGCGCACGATCAAGACGACCGCTCGAGTTGTGGCGGCGACCAACCGCGACCTGGGCCGGCGAATCGAATCGGGCGCCTTCCGCGAAGACCTCTATTACCGGCTCGCGACCTTTCCCATCCCGCTGCCTCCGCTGCGCGACCGCCCGGAAGACGTCCCCATGCTGACGTTCCACTTCATAGAGAAGTATGGCGCCAGTCTGGGCAAAAAGATCGAGTGTGTCCCGCAACAATTGATCGAGAAGTTGCAGGCCTATCACTTTCCCGGCAACGTGCGTGAGTTGGAAAACATCATCGAGCGCTCCGTCATTCTCTCGACCGGACCCGCTCTACAAATGGACGTCTCGTTTAACTCGCCTCGCCTAACGGCGCCGGAACCGGAAGAGTTGAAAACTCTGGAGGAAGTCGAGCGGTCTCACATCATGCGTGTGCTCGACGCTTCCAATTGGCGGATCGAGGGGCCGCAGGGGGCGGCCAAACGCCTCGGCCTCCATCCCAGCACATTGCGCTCACGCATGCGGAAGTTGAATATCAACAGACCGTGAAACGCCGAAGCCTGGGTACGCATCGCTTCCAGCGTGCAGTAGCGGACAGTGAAGCATTGGGAGGCGAAAGCGCGCTCGGATCTGGCCGCGGGTGTTTGCGAGCAATAATTGCTCGAAGCAGGCGATACGGCTCCGGCGGCGCGGACGACGAAACTCTACGGAGAACTTGCGGCGGATCCGAAGCGCAATCTTGAATCGGATGACACATCTGGGAATGCTCGATAGTGTCAAGGTTGCTGGATAAAAGACCGCTCAAGCAAGGGCTCATTGTGCAACAAAGCCCTCTTCAAGTGTTAAGTTTGTAGTATCTCCGACCTAAATATTCATCGCTTGCCTTCCAGGCTCGCCCACTGGCCTGATTGGATGAAGCTCGCCCAAAAGTACGGATGCCGCCACTTCAATTTCTTGAGTATCTCCAATTGCGCCCGTCTCAACGCTTCGCCGCGCCCCTGCCCCCGCTGCAGCATCCTGTAGTAGGACACCATCAGTTCCCGCGTCGCTTGGTCCGCCACGGCCCAGAGGCTCATCACCTGCGTCTCCGCCCCGGCCAGCACCAGCGCGCGGCGCAGTCCGTGGACCCCGTCCCCGTTTTTGACCTCGCCCACTCCGGTGTCACAGGCCGAGAGCGCCACCAGTTTCGTCCCCCACAGATTGAGCCCCGTCACCTCCAGCGCCGTCAGGATTCCGTTGTCCTCTTCCTTATGTTCATTGGCGCCGGCCAGCGCCAACCCTGAGCGCAGCAACGGGCTCTCAATACCCACGGCGCGCCGCTCGAGTCGTTGCAGCGCCCGCTCAGGATCATCAGGGAGCGCCAGAGCGCCACGCTCGCCGGCAGAGGTCAAATTTTGGTCTTCCAGGAAGAAACCGTGCGTAGCTATGTGTAGTAGTCTGGGGCTGTGTATCTGACTGAGCGCCGCCTTGGTCGCCTGGCGTTTAGTGAGCAAGGTCGAGCCGGGCAATAACGAGCGCAGGGCTTTGCCTTCCTGCGCCGCATCTGGCAGAGCCCGGAAATAGAGTTCCTTGACAGCAGAACGGGCCGATTCCGCCTTGACCTCGGCCGCCAATGCGTCTTTCTGTTTTCTCTTCAATCGCGACGCTATAACCTGACTTCCTCCTCCGAAGTCCGGGGCGGCGACCACCAACGGGCCACCTTTGCTCTCTCTGGCCACCTGCAATCGCAGCAGGTCGCGCCCGCTGTCCAGATAACTGATCGAATAGCGTTCGACCACATACCGCCCCCTCTCGTCCACCAGCGCCGCGAATGGGATGAGGTTGAGTTGGCCGTCCGGCGAGATCAGCAACCGGGTCGTATCTCCAAGGAGCGGGCGGACCGGTTGAAATATCTTTGCGTCAACGGCGCGGGCCAGTCTTTTCACGTCCCCACGCCTCGGGTCGCGCAACGCTTTGCGGAGAGTCGCAATGGCCGTGTCGATTGACTTCACGTCGCCCAATTCCTTCCACTCGATCTCTCCCTCGTGGCGCAGGACGTAGGCCACATAACGAGGTTGATCATATGCTTCGTAGAAATTTGCGGCTTTGGCGTTGAACGGGCGGTAAGAGGTGAATTCGATCAATGCGGAATCGGGCGGGATGGCCGCCCGCACGGCTTCCAGTGTGACAGGAAGAGATTGTGCGCGGAACTCATCGCTTCTGCGACTAATGTCAGCTTCGTCTTTATCGGCCTGATCTTCGAGCGCCTTGATCCGGTCCCGATGTTGCTCAATGGTCATTTTCTGCGGTCCGCTGAGGACGAGCCTGGCGATTTGCGAGCGGGTCTCCGTCAATCGGTCGAGCAGAGCCTGATCTTCGGCGTTGAACCGGCTGCGCAGGGCGTTGAGATTTTGAGAAGTGGCGTCGAGCGCGCGCCCCTTGCGTTGCAGGATCACAGTGGCGGCCAGGGAGCCCGCCGCCGGATCGTTGGGAGCATAGCGAAGATGTAGGGAGATGGTCTGGTCAGTTTCATGGGAGAGAATGGCGAGATAGGTCAGTTTCTGTCGTTCGGAACCAATAACGAGATTGGCCACGAGGTCGCGTTCGCTGCCGGCATTGGCGCGTGATTGAAACTTTACCGCCTGAACAAGATCGCCTTTTGCCATGTAAAGCGTGGACAGGCTGTAAAGGTCAATGACAGTGCCCGGATGATCATCGCCTAGCGACTTCTCGCGGATGTCGAGAGCGCGCTTGTAGAGTGGCTCAGCCTCCGCGTACTTCCCCTGCCTCCGATAGAATGTCCCCAGGTTGTTGATGCTGTTGGCGGTGAAAGGATGATCTTTGCCCAGCGCCTTCTCGTAGATGTCGATAGCGCGCTTGTAGAGCGGCTCGGCCTCCGCGTACTTCCCCTCCAATTCGTAGATGCTCGCCAGGCTGCTGATGCCGGTGGCGGTGGAAGGATGATCTTTGCCCAGCGCCTTCTCACGGATGTCGAGAGAGCGCCTGTAGAGCGGCTCGGCCTCCGCGTACTTCCCCAGCAAGTGGTAGAGCGATGCCAGGCTGTTGAGACTGATGGCGGTGGAAGGATGATCTTTTCCCAGCGTCTTCTCACGGATGTCGAGAGCGCGCTTGTAGAGCGGCTCGGCCTCCTCGTACTTCCCCAGGTCCTCGTAGACGAGCGCCAGGTTGTTAAGGCTTTGGGCGGTGACGGGATGATCTTTGCCCAGCGCCTTCTCACGGATGTCGAGAGCGCGTTGGTGGAGCGGTTCGGCCTCCACGTACTTCCCCAGCGCGGAGTAGAGCGCCGCCAGGTTGTTGAGGACTTCGGCGGTGTCCGGATGATCTTTTCCCAGCGCCTTCTCGCGGATGTCGAGAGATCGCTTGTAGAGCGGTTCGGCCTCCCCATACCTCCCCTGGTAATGGTAGAGTTTCCCCAGGTTGCTCGCGCCGGTGGCGGTGTCCGGATGATCATTGCCCAGCGCCTTCTCACGGATGGCCAGCGCGCGCAGGTAGAGCGGCTCTGCCTTAACATACTCGCCTCTTTCAGAGTAAACGCCGGCCAGACTATCGATTCCGGCGGCGACATCGCGGTGTTCAGTCCCCAGGAGTCTTTCACGAATCTCCAATGCGCGTTCAACTAATGAGAGCGCTTCATCATATTTGCCTGCGCGTTGCAGTTTCAGCGCCTCCTCAAACTGCTTGCGCGCGTCATGCAAAGCGCGGTCAGTGTCTGTCGCGACTCGCAACTCCTCGATCCGAATCTCATAGCTTCCGGCGGGCGCTCCATTCTGTTTTGGGCGTACGATCAACTGGAAGGCTCCCGCCGCTTCGGCCACCAGTGATACTTCTTCGCGCCCCTGTGACCTGCTTTCGGAGTCTAACTCCAGGATCTGCTTCCCATCCGGCCCTGACACCTGCGCCACTACATCGATGCCTTGCTGCTCGATGACGACCTTCAGAAACTGACCAGCGCCAAGACTGATCCGATAGGCATGCCGGCGCCCGCCGGCCAACTCGCCCTTGATCGACTTACCTGCTTCAAGCGCGCGGACATCCTTTTCATCGCCGCCCCCACTCGCCTTATCACGCGACTGTTGAGGCGCCTGCTGGAATAAGCCGAAAGAGCCTCCGAAAGCCTGGCGAAAGGAAACGGCGCACACCAGGCTGAAAAACAGTGAAAGTGTTAATAGACTGGCCAAAGCTTGATACGCGTCAAACCTGCGCCGGAGTTCTAAAGCTGGACGCCGCTTGTTCTGCAACCTCATCTTGTAGATCATTTGTAATATCTCCGAGGTAAATTATGTCATCGCTTGCCCTCCAGGTTCGCTCAATCGCCTGATTGGATGAAACTCGCCCAGTAGTAAGGATGCCGCAGATGGTTATGGTGCAATAATTATCTGACTATACAAGATATTGCGGAGATATCGTCATATAAACCACTATAAATTGTGGTCGAAAATGTTACTTGCGCCAGAACCTCGAAAAGCTTCGGCGAGAGCGGCGCTACTCGCCCGTCACGTTTCAATACACGCTCGCTCACATCCAGGCAGAACTGGCCAAATTTATATAATTGGTTGATTGGCGCCTGCATAAACGCAAAAGAGACTCTTAACGAGTCGTTAAGGATTCGCCCGGAACTCACACTTCGTTTTTTATGATTTTGTACAGGACATCCAGATTTGTATTCCGCTAAATAGCTCGGTGTAGCTGCAAGGCGCTGAGGGGGACAAGTTGATTACACAACTCGCTATAAATCTCGCTGCTACAGATTTATTCCCGGCGATCCGAGTCGTGTCACGGTCCTTGAAAAGAAATACTATAGGAATTGCAGCGCCATAGCAACGAGACGCCAATAGGATTCGCATTTAGTTAAAGAATCGCGTGTGGAATGAGCCGTCAGAGTAACAAATTGTTTGTTTGCATGATTTTGCCTGATATTGAAGACCGCTTCACCTGATCACTAATTGCTTTCACGCGTGCATGAGACCATCAACCAGCTCAAGAATCGGAAGGGCCGTGGACATGGGTAACATATTTGTCGAGAGACATGGGTTACACATTCGTGCTCTCCTGCCGTTGATTGAGTGTCAATACTCTGGCATAGATCGCTACTTGCATTTTGCGCCTCCCGGTGTTCGAGAATGATCTTGATCGCCCGCAGCAGACGTTCTCGCCCGAAGAAATCCCCCTCGCAACTCTCCGGCGGGCAGCGGCAGCGCGTGGCCCTGGCGCGGGCTCTCGCCTTCCATCCCGCCGCGATGCTCTTTGACGAGCCGTTCAGCGCGCTCGACGCGGTCACCCGCCTCGAACTGCGCCGTGAGATTAGATCCCTGCTGCGCGAAATGAACATCCCCGCGCTCTTCATCACACACGATCAGGAGAAGGCGCTGGAGCTTGCCGACCGCATCGTAGCGCTCAACCACGGGCGGATCGAACAGATCGGCGCCCCTTTGAAGTCTACAACCGCCCTCGAAACGAGTTCGTCGCCACGTTTCTCGGCTCGGCCAATGCTGTGGTCGCGCCTGGGCGCCGAGACCGAGCCGGGTTCGCAAAAGCCGCGCGCCATCTCGCTGGTTGATGACTCAAAAGTTGACGGCTTTCCCATCGTGATCACGCGCAACAAGTGGGACGCCACCGACATAGACCTGTCGCCTGGCGACCTGGTGGTCGTCGGGCTGAAGGGGTACAGGCTCCTGCCGCATTACCCGCTCCGCAGCGAATCGGGCGCGAAAGAGCAACAGCAGTAGCCTGACCTTCGCGTCTTCGTGGGTTGCGCCACATCCCAATGTGGTCTGCTTTGATCAGAGTGACTTCAGATATTCAACCAGGTCGCGCTTCTCCCTTTCAGTCAAGTCGAGATCGAAGTGAATGTTATAGTGATTGACCACGTCCAATAACGTCTTAAAACGCCCGTCGTGGTAGAAACGCCCTTTGTTTTCCGGTCGCATGAATAAACCTAGTTCGCGGACGAAGAGGGCGGCCAGATTTTGTGTCTTATAGACTCCGTCCGGCCCCCGGTCCGCCTGGAAGCTGTCAATTCCGATCTCTTCGGGCTTGTGCAGATTCCACCCCGGCTCGGTCCAGAGCGGCTTCACGTGGCAGTCATTGCAACGCGCCTTGCCGACGAAGAGCGCCTCTCCACGCCTGGCCGCTGACACGGCAAAGTCTCGTCCCGCCTTCGGCTTTGGCGCGGGGAGGGCGAGTTGATAAAAGTGGAGCGCGGGCAGTTTTGAGGTGATCCTGTCTTCATCCGGCGGGGTTCGCACATGGCCGAAACGGTTTCTGGCCGCGATCGGAAACTGATCGGCGTTATCCAATCGCGGGTCGAAGAACGTCCCTATCCCGCGCAGTTCGCGATTGGCGGCGAAGGCGGTCCAATAACTTACCGTGCCCCATGCGCCTGTCCAGGTGTGCTGATTGAACCCTGCCAGGCCGAAGGCGTTGGGAATCATGGTCGCGCCCGAAACGTTCGCGCCGGTCACAACGCCGTGCGAGACCTGCTGCGGGTTGAACGCCTTGCCGTCCAGGAATAACTCGGCGTCGAATTTTCCCGGCCCCCAACTTTTGAGCACTGTACTTACCGTCGGCACGTCACTCTCCAGCAATTCGGCGAAGGGGTCCAGATTAGGCGCCAGGGCCACGAGGGCGCCGATGTCGACGTCGCGATTGGCCCATCCGTCCACCCGGCTGCCGATGCCGAAGGTCACCGAGTTGTCCACCGTCGAGTGGCAAACGGCGCACTGGAAACCCACCGACCGGAGGCTGCCATCGCTGTTGAAAAATCCAGTTACGCCCACGACCGCCTGCAATTTGAGCAGGGCCAGAGTGACCGCGGGGTCATCGAGAGTAGCCTTACGGTACAGTTGAGAGATCAGCGATTTCGACAGGCGATCAGCGTCCACCTTAAATCCGAGGTTAATCGCAGCTCTCGGACTGATCCCGGGGCCCACTCCGCCCAACTTCTCCCCCGCGATGGCCTGATGAAGTCTGAGCGCATCGCCCCAGAAAGCTTCGTCACCAAAGGTGTCGAAGCGGAAGGTGCGCCTGCCCTCGTCTATCATCCGCACTATGTTTTCGAGCAGTCCTATGTCGGATATCCCGCCCAACTGCGGCAGGCTGCGATGGATCTGCTCGTTAATAGCCTGCTCCTGGGTCTGCTCTTGAGTTTGCTCCTGAGGTTGCCATCGTTGGGCCCGGCCCCAATCAACGAGCGTCAGCGCGACGACGACCACCGATGCCAAAACTATTGCAAGAGAAATGAATCTTTTTCTGTCAGTCATAACCACCCTCCTGTTTATTCGGTTACCAGGCTGACTGATGGCGCGAATGGCTGCGCCTTGACCAGTCAGCTTCTTAACATGATGCCGACTCGTTAAAGCCTCATCGGTTCTGCCAATTCTTAAACCGAGCGCTCATAGTCAAAGTTAGAGCCTGTACTAAATTGCTCCGCAACCTAGACATCGCGCCCGGGTTAGGCGTCATAGGGAGATTGGATTTAATGGGAAAAGACCATGGTCGGGAAGAGGGAGATGGTGGTCGGGAAGATCGGGAAAGTTAGGTTACACCGTCCGACGCCGATCCGCTGTCGTGAGCAGCCATAGGTTGAGGTAGAGATCATTCGGCTTCTCAGGCGGACGCTTATACGAACGTCAGGCGACAGCCTATGCGCGCTCCCACGATAAGTCAAATGACGAATATCAATAGGTCTTGCGAGTAGCAAAATAATCGCTTCTAAATGCCACCCCTCGCTGACAATGCTGAGTAATCATCAAATAACCCCACATTCAAGGCTCGCTACCGCTCGCTGTACTGATTCAACTTACAACTTCTCGAACCCCGAACAGACCGTGGCTTCACACCACGGCAATTGAGGCGTATAGCAACACCGGCTACTTCATCAGGCCCTGCAATTCTGCAAAACACAGCTGGTCTCTCATCCCGCGCAAGAGCCACGACATCGAATTTTAATCGCTGAGAGGAGGAGGAGAAGACACATCTGACAATGTGGATTTCCGTCGAGTGTGCTGAAATATTTCAGAAGACACATCTGACAATGTGGATTGCCGTCGAGTGTGCTGAAATATTTCACACATCACTTCATGCGATTGCTCTGTAGAGAGCGCCTTTGCAAAGGCACGTTAATTGCTCATCTCTCATAGCGAGTTGCCCTAGAAGAGTGAAACCAGAAAATCCATAAAACGCTGAACGTTTCAGCAACTTCTTCAATCGTTCAGAGTCGCCGATCTATAGTCTGCGAACTGAGCGCACGTAAACTTTCAACAACCCGAACCTCTTCTGCGGCCCCGCGCAGCCAGGTAAAGGTGTCTCCATCGCATCCGGCAAGGCGATTGGATGCGTTGCGGCCACTACGAGGCAGGGTTCTATAGTCAAAATCCCTCACTCGCTCGTCTGTTCCATTGCGACAGGCGTCTTTGACCTCAATCAATCATCAAATCCAAACATCAACTCAGGAGGGAAGTATGAAACACAAGCTAATTAACATCTCGCGTTTTCTGATCATTATGGCGACGGCGCTGACCGGCTGCTACCTCGGCCTGACAAGGGGCCGGACCGCCGACGCCGATTCGGCGAAGAATACCGCCGCGCCAATGCACGCCTTGCGTGGAACTACGGCCATCAGACATCTAGAACAAATCGGCTCTTCGGCGGGAAACAGCGGCGATAAGGTTGTAGCCGGCGCTAACGGCGCCGGTAATGGCGGCTCCTCTTCAGGCTCGGCATATGTTTTCGCGCCAACCAATCAACCGCCCAATTGCAGTTCGGCGACTCCCAGCATCTCCACGATCTGGCCGCCCATTCGCTCTGAATTCGGATTCCAGAAATATCGCCACACACGGGCCGGCGGCTGAGGAGCCCACTGAATGGGTGAATTATTGCCTTCTGGACGCGCTCTCTCACTTGATCCTCGATGACCCGCTGTGCTTGCCGTGATCAAGACGGCGCGCGGGCGGCGCCAAAATGGTTCACCGCACAGCCATGCGGGTTTCACCTCGGAGTTCTTCCCGCGGACGAATAATCCATGGCAGTGGGTAGGCGCGATCGCGCTACGTGCGCCGATCAGGACGGACTGATCATTCCGGAAGAAGATCGAGGATCGAGGATCGCTTTATGCGCAATGACGCGATCCTCGATCCTCCCCGAAAACGCTCCGCACAGGCGCCGAATATATTCATCACTACGCGGAGAAACGGCGTAACGATCACGTGACGAATAAATTCGGCGCCTACGTGGTGGAACGCCTCATCACAACTTCTCGAATGGCGAGTAATGCAACGCGCGCTGCTCGGCGGCCGACCTGTTGGCCTCGGCGAACAGTTCGCGCGCCCGGTTGAAATCGCGCGCGTCGAGCGCGTCTTTGAGCGATTGCAGCTCGGCGATGAGCGAGCCGAGCGCGTCTGAGATGTTCGGCTGGTTGGTCAAACAGATGTCGCGCCAGACGCTCCATGCGCTGCCCGCGAGCCGCGTCATGTCGCGCCAGCCTGTGGCGGCCAACGCCCGGGCCAACTCGCGGTCGGCGACCTCGACGGCGCGTTCTGGACCGAGCAAAGAGGCCAGCGCGCTCGCTACGAGTTGGGGCAGATGGCTGATCAGCGCGACCCCTGCGTCGTGATCTTCGGGCCGGGTCAGTAGAACACGCGCGCCGATCGATTCGACGAGTGATCTGAAACGGTCGGACTCGGCGCCGTCAGTTCCCTGCCCGATCATCAACGCGTAGGTCGCGCGGTCGAAAAGGTCGGCCCGCGCGTACTGGACGCCGGTGTTTTCGCCGCCGGCCATCGGGTGGCCGCCGACGAAGGTCACGCCCTTGGAGAGAGACTCACGCGCCACGCGGCAGATTTCGACCTTAGTGCTCCCGGCGTCGGTGACGGTCACGCCTGGCCTGAGTTGCTTCGATCTCGTCCGCAGGAAATCGATGATCCCGCCGATAGGCGCGGCCAGGTAGATCAGATCGGCCTGGCAAACCTCGCCACGCTCGAAGCTATCTTCGACGGCGTCGACGACTCCGCGCTCGACGGCCAGGCGCGGCGAGCGCGATCCGCCGCAGGCGGTGATCCGCCCTGTGAATCCGGCCCGGCGCAACGCGAGCGCGAACGACCCGCCGATCAGACCGCAGCCGACGACGCAGACGTGTTTAAACTCGCTCACAGTGACCTCTCCACCGCCGACGCTATCAGGCGGAGTTGATCGATGAGCTTGTCGAACTGTTCCAGCGTGAGTGATTGCGCCCCGTCCGAGAGCGCGTGGTCGGGGTCGTGATGGACTTCGATGAGCAACCCGTCGGCCCCGGCGGCGACGGCGGCGCGGGCCATCGGCGGGACCTTGTCGCGGCGGCCCATGGCGCGGCTCGGGTCGACGATGATAGGCAGGCTGGAGAGTTTTTTGATCACTGGGATCGCCGAGAGGTCGAGCGTATGGCGGGTGTAAGTCTCAAAGGTCCTGATGCCGCGCTCGCAGACGATCACCTGATGATCGCCGCAGCGCATCACGTAATCCGCCGCCATCAACGTCTCTTCGATCGTCGACGCCGCGCCGCGGCGCAACATCACGGGCTTGCCCAGCTTCGCAAGCTCTTTCAAGAGCGCGTAATTCCGCATGTCGCGCTCGCTGACCTGGACGATGTCGACGTAGCGCGCGAATAACGGCAGTTGCGCCGCATCGAAGATCGTCGAATGCGTCAGCATCCGATGGCGGTCGGCCACTTCGCGCAGCAGCTTCAGTCCCTCCTCGCCCAGCCCTTGGAAGCCGTATGGATCATCGCTCGTCCTGAACGCGCCGCCGCGCAAAACGCGCACGCCGCGCTTCGCCAACCGCCCGGCGATGGTCTCCATCTGCTCGCGGCTTTCGACCACGCCCGGGCCGGCCATCACCACCACCTGCTCGCCGCCGATCGCCACGTCTCCGATCTCGATCTTCGTCCCTTCGGGTTTGAAGGCGCGCGCAGCCAGTTTGTATGGCGCGCTGACGCGCACTACCTTGTTGACGCCCTCAAGCAGTTCCAGTTCGCGCGGGTCAGTGATGCGCGAGCCTACCGCGCCTAGCAGCGTGTAGCGCGCCCCTGTCGAGCGGTGAATGTCGAAACCTAGCTTGATCAAACGATCCACGACCCGGACGATCTGTTCCTCGGTCGCGTTCTCTTCCATTACGATGATCATAAAAATAGTGGGCAGTGGGCAGTGGGCAGTGGGCAGTGGATTCCGGCCGCCCACTGCCCACTGCCCACTGCCCACTGCCTATTCCCCACTCCCTTCATCTTTACTTGCCTCGATGCGTTCGATCCGCCGCGCCTCGTCAATCACACGCTCGAAGAGGCGGCGGATGGCCTCGGCGTCGAGTGGGCCCGTGTTCGCGGCGGTGACGTTGGCGACGACCTGCGCCTCGCGCGACGGCGAATAGATCTCCAAACCCAGACGTTTTTTGATGTGACCGATCTCGATGGCGCACTGCGTCCTTTCGTTGAAGAGTTTGACCAATTCGAGGTCGATCTCATCAATACGGATGCGCCAATCTTCAATCGTCTTTTCGCCGTCCCGCTCTTCACTCATAGGCTTCCGCTAAAAGCTAAATAACCACTCAGCCCATGAAGGCTGACATCTACAGAACTACAATTTCAGACAGGCTTCCGCCGCCAGCCAGAACAACTTTTCGCGCACCGAACTCTGTTTGTCCCATTGGCGCGAGTCCCAGTGTTCGCCGCTGACGTCGTCGCCGCCGTAAAGCAGTTGCGCGAACAGGACACCGCGAAACTGCGCGACCGCGAAGAACGCCGCCGCCTCCATCTCTACAGTCAGACAGCCTTCGCGCCGTCGCCGCTCAATTTTCCCCCTGGTCTCGCGGTAGATGCCGTCCGTGGTCCACGTCTTGCCGATGAGGTAATCGACGTTGTGCGCCTCGAGCGTCCGCTCCAACGCCGCCACTCCTTCGGGGCTTGCGGCCACTTCGCGTCCAGGAGGCAGATAGTGATACGACGTGCCTTCATCGCGCACGGCGGAGATTGGGATGACGACGCGCCCGCAAATGATCTCGCCGTCCAACACGCCCGCGCCGCCGCAGGCGATGAACTTGCGCCCGCCGCGCGCGATGACTTCTTCGAGCAACCCGGCGGCGAGGGACGCGCCTACGCCGGGGTGGAAGAAGGCTACGGGCTTCCCTTCGAAGTCAATTTCGTAGATCGGGTGCAGTCCGATCTCGCTGCGCTGGTGCGCCAGCACGCGCGCGTTATGGACCTCGATCAGCTCGGCGATGACGTCCTGGAAAAAGCAGATGACGCAATGTTCGGGCATATCAATTCGCTCGACCAGGCGATGCGGGTCGAGCGCGGCGTCGTTCGCCGGATCGAATTCCAGAATGGGGATGTCATGGTATGTCATTCTTCGGTACGGAGCCGCGCGCGTAAGCCACGTAGTAACGACTAAAGTCGTTACTACGTGGCTTACGCGCGCGGTACTGTTCCCTTCAACTCTCGCGCCAGGCGCGCGACTTTATCAACCAACTGCGGGTCGCCCAAATTGTTCTCGATCTCAAGGACCAGGCGCGAGCCGACCACCGCGCCGTCGGCGTAACTCCACACGTCGCGCACGTGCTCCGGTTTCGATATGCCGAAGCCTACCGCGACCGGCAAGCTTGAATGCCGCCGAACGCGTTCGACCAGCTTACGGACCTGGGCCGAATCGCTTTCGCGCATTCCGGTCACGCCGGTCCGCGCGACCACGTAAATGAACCCGGCGGAATGTTCGGCGATCAATTTGATCCGCTCGTCGGTCGAAGTCGGCGCGACAAGAAAGACCGTGTCGAGACCGGCGCGGCGCATCCCGGCGACAAAGTCATCGGCCTCTTCGGGAATCAAATCAGTCACCAACACGCCGTCGACGCCCGCCCGCTTCAACTCGGCGCCGATGTTGGCGGCGGGAAATTGCATCAATGGGTTGAAGTAGGTGAAGAGCAGGATCGGGACGTCGCTGCGCTCGCGCACGCGTTCGACGACGGGCAGAATGTCTGCGACGCCGATCGTTTTTTTCAACGCGCGCTCCGAAGCCCGTTGAATCACTGGCCCATCCGCCATCGGGTCGGAGAACGGGACGCCCAGTTCGATCACGTCCGCGCCCGCGTCGGCCAAGGCCAGCAGCAGGCCTTCGGTCGTCTCAAGGTCCGGGTCGCCCGCGGTGATGTAAGGGAGGAAGGCTTTGCTACCTTCTCTCCTCAGTTGTTCAAATTTTGCGGTGATGCGAGTCATATCGGATTGCGGATTGCGGATCGCGGATTGCGGATTTATGAGTCTGTTCAACTGCGGGCTCGAAATCGAGATTGATAGTTTTATCAATCTGCGATCCGCAATCCGCAATCCTACTTCTTTCCCTTATACGTCACTCTCCAGACTTTCTTCCCGCCGTCGTCGACCACCAGCAATGATCCGTCGCGAATCATCCTCACGCCGACCGGCCGCCCCCACACCTCCTGGCCCGACTCATCGGGGACCCAGCCGGTGAGGAAGTTTTCGTAGCCTCCTTCCGGCTTGCCCTTCTCGAACGGGATGCGGATGACTTTGTATCCGCTGCGCTTCGAGCGGTTCCACGAGCCGTGCAGCGCGACGAACGCGTCGCCCACGTACTCCTTGGGAAACATCTTGCCCGTGTAAAACTCGATGCCGAGCGCCGCCGCATGCGGCTCGATCAGCACGTCGGGGACGATGGCCCGCTCGACCAGATTCATCCGCGGGTTCTTGACGCGCGGGTCGAGCGTCTTGCCGATGTAAGAATCAGGCCAGCCGTAAAAGCCGCCGTCTTTGACCGAGGTCGCGTATTCGGGCACTAGGTCGTCGCCCAGCAGGTCGCGTTCATTCACTGCAGTCCACAACTCCCCGTTCGCCGAGTTCCAGGCCAGTCCGACTGGATTGCGAATCCCCTCGGCGAAGATGCGGTGTCCAGTCCCGTTGGGATTGTATTCATTGATAGCGGCGCGAATGGGCGGCTCGCCCTCGTTGACATTCGACCCCGATCCGACAGCGACGTACATCTTCTTGCCGTCGCGGCTGAATAGCACGTCGCGCGTCCAATGCCCGCCAATAGGCAGCTCGATGAGCTTCTCAGGCGGCCCTTCGAGCTTCGTCTGGCCGACCTGATACTTGAAGCGGACGACGGAGTCGGTGTTGCCGACGTAAAAATAGGTTTGAGCGCCCTCCTTATGAATCGCCATTCCGAACGGGCGATTCAGGCCCGTGACAAACGTGAACCGCTCGGTCGCGTTATCGATCTTTCCGTCCTTGTTCGCGTCTCGCAACAGGTAGATCGAGTTTGCTTGCTGGTGGGAATCGGTCAGGAACAGATCGCCGTTCTGGCCTTCGATGATCCAGCGCGGCTGTCTGTAATCGCCCTCGCTGAAGACGCTCAGGTCGAACCCCTGCGGAAGTTCCAGCTTCGCGCCTTCGGGTTGAGGGACTACCCTCGGCTGGTTTTGCACCGACGGGGTTTTGAACGGCTCTGGTAATCCGTCCGGCTTGATGACTATGCGATTGGGCCCGGGTGATTGCTTCGACTCCTGACCTACCGCGATCAGAGGCAAGGCGAGCGCCGCGATGCAAAGGCTTCGCAAGAGGGTCATGTTTCGAGTCATTTATTCTCCTTGTTTGGTTATGCGAATAGAACGCGGATGACACGGATGCGCCTGATTCTCGCGGATAATCTTCCAGGTTTCAATCAGCCTCGATCTGGAATGACCCGCGTCATCAGCGTCCTGTTCACCTATATCTTTCCGCTCAATTGTTCGGCGACCGTGTTCACATCCTTATCGCCGCGCCCCGAAAGATTGATCAGAACGATCTCGTCTTTCGACAATCGCGGCGCGAGTTTCATGACGTGCGCGACGGCGTGCGACGATTCCAGCGCGGGGATGATCCCCTCCATCTTCGCCAATAATTGGAACGCTTCGAGCGCCTCGTCGTCGTTGGCCGAAACATATTCGGCGCGACCCCGGTCGTGCAAGTGCGCGTGTTCGGGGCCGACGCTGGCGTAATCGAGACCGGCCGAGACCGAATGAGTCAACGCTACCTGGCCGCGGTCGTCCTGCAAGACGTAACTGCGCGTGCCTTGCAGCACGCCTACGCGACCGCCTCCTTCTTCCAGAAATCTCGCCGCATGTTCGCCGAGCGCGAAGCCGCGGCCGCCGGCCTCGACGCCGATCATCTTGACTTCGGCGTCGTTCAAGAACGCATGGAACAGTCCCATCGCGTTGCTGCCGCCGCCGACGCATGCGACCAGATAGTCGGGCAATCGCCCGCAGCGTTCTAACATCTGCGCGCGGGCTTCGCGCCCGATCACGCTCTGAAAATCGCGCACCATCATCGGGTACGGGTGCGGCCCCAAAACAGAGCCGAGCAGGTAATGCGTGTCGGCCACGTTGGTCACCCAATCGCGCAGCGCCTCGTTGATCGCGTCTTTCAGCGTCTTGCTGCCGGATTCAACGCCCACCACCTCGGCGCCGAGCAACCGCATACGGAAGACGTTCAACGCCTGCCGCCGCATGTCCTCCGTGCCCATATAGACCACGCATTGCAAGCTCGCGAGCGCGCAGACCGTCGCGGTCGCCACGCCGTGCTGCCCCGCGCCGGTCTCGGCGATGATCCGCCGCTTGCCCATACGTTTGGCCAGCAGAATCTGCCCGACGGCGTTGTTGATCTTGTGCGCGCCGGTGTGGTTGAGGTCTTCGCGCTTCAGGAAGATTTGCGCGCCGCCAAGGTGTCTGGTCAAACGCTCGACGAATGTAATCGGCGTCGGGCGTCCCACGTAATCGCGCAGCAGTGTTTCAAACTCGCGCTGAAACGATTCGTCGGCGCGCGCCTCGGCATATGCGGCCTTAAGCTCTTCGAGCGGATGCATCAGCGTCTCCGGCACGAAGCTGCCGCCGTAAGGACCGAAGTGGCCGCCAGCGTCGGGCAAGGCTGAATAACTCATTAGTTAATCACTCCCATAATTGTCTATCAATCTCCGCGTCACTTCACTACGCTCTCTGAAGCCCACGCCTACGATGATAAGTTTCAGCCGAGAGCGGATATGAAACCTTCTTCGTCCAGAAAATAGATGACCCCATCACCCACAACTGGAGGCGTATATAGCGGATGCTTTGTTTTATATCTCCATTTCTCTTGCCCCGTCTCGGCGTCGACCGCAAAAATCATATTATCCGGAGTAGCTGAATAAACCATACCGTTGGCCACTATCGGCCTTAAGCAAGGTTGGGGAGTAGAGTAACGCCACTTCTCCTTCCCCGTGTCAGCATCCACGGCGAATAGACTACCGTATCTGCCCCCGAAATAAAGTAAACCACGATATGCGGCCAGCCGAGTGGCCATTTTATCCTTCATCGCCACCCGCCAGATCTCCTTTCCGCTTTTGAGATCGACAGCATAAAGATTATTGCTTCGGTCGCTGAAAAAGACGCGCCCGTTCATGATCACCGGAGTTCTCACGTAATTTGACGCCTTGAACCTCCAGATCTCCTGGCCGGTTTCCGCATTCACGGCATGTAGATTGTTATCACCAGCGCCAAAGTAGAGGGCGCCATCCGCCACAGCCGCCCCCCCCGGACCTTTCACCTTGAACATCCACTTACTTTCCCCA
>Ga0081455_10001244_pt1 | contig 31846 bp, 31 predicted proteins | sample TabmetS3T2R1_FD_70207 | JGI IMG/M metagenome (GOLD analysis project Ga0081455, IMG submission 70207) | Tabebuia heterophylla rhizosphere microbial communities from the University of Puerto Rico - S3T2R1 | ecosystem: Host-associated > Plants > Roots > Rhizosphere ... | reverse complement strand
GTCCAGGCGGCCGTTGCCCAGCCCGCTCCGCAACCGAACAAGCCACAATTGAAAGCCGGCACCTGGATCGTTCAGGTCGGCGCGCTGGAAAGCGAGGCCGAGGCCAACAAGCGGCTTGGCGAAGCCCGCGGGGCGGCAAATGCCCTGCTCGGCAAGGCGATGCAATTCACGGAAGAGGTGGATCGCGGCGACCGCCGGCTCTATCGGGCCCGCTTTGCCAATCTCGACCGCGATCAGGCCGAAGCCGCCTGCAAGACCCTGAAAAAATCCGACATCTCCTGCTTCGCAATCAAAAACTAACTTTGTCTGCCTAAACTTCCGCAGTCCATCGAGCGAACGAGCCGGAGAACCGGCCCTCAATGGCGGCGAGAACAGAGGACGAAGCCGCTCGCAAACTGTGGCGTTGTGTCAGTTGCGTGCGGAGTTAGGTACGATGGCGGCGAAGAAGGGTATCCTTGGCCTCGTTGACGCGAGACGCGAGATACGTCGACCCCCCTTGGTCGGGATGGAGTTTCTTCATCAAGGAGCGGTGCGCTCGGCCGATCTCGGCCGGACCGGCCCCCGGTTGCAGGCCAAGGATCTGATAAGCCTCCTGCTCCGTCATTTTCCCGGACGTCGCGCGGTTGATATCTCCACGCTCCCACCCTGCCCGATCGCTCTGCGGGTCCTCACGCCAGCGGGGAAACCTGCGGTCCAGATAGCTTTCAAGCAGAGCCTGGCTCTGCGCGTCAAACGTCGCGGCTAGACCGACAAGCTGTTTCAGATCGAACTCCTCGAGCCGGCGGCCCTGGTATTCGCCGGCGGTGATCTGGCCTGTCAGCGTTCCGCTGTCGTGATCCAAGCTCATGTCGAGAAATTGCGAACGGACCTGCGAGGTCTTGCCGGTCGAGCGCGTGGTGCGGGCGCCGAAGCCCGCCGGTCCGAATGGCGACCAGCCCAACAGTCCCGCCCCGAAGATCCCAAGGGGAATGGCGACGGCGAGTTCGCCGCGAACGCCGACAAAGGCCGCGACGCCGAGCGCTGCGATACCGCCGCCAATCTTCAGCCCCTTCGCCATCACGGTCGGATTGGCCGATCGGAACAACTGGAGCAGCAGGTAAAGCGTGATGACTGCGACGACGCCGGCGATCAAGGTCATTCCGGCAATGTAGTGATTGGCCGCAGCGCCGAGAAGCGGCAATAGCGCCGGAGGCCCGACCTCCGAGGGAGCAGCCTGAACTCGGGACCTAGCGCAATTGTGTCAACAACGCCGCGGCGCCGGACGAGGCCTGCGACAGGCGCTGCAACGCAACCCGCCCGCCCGACGCGTAGGCGGCGGCCGCGCGCAACAAGTCGCGCAATTGGGCGGACGCGCCGGGATCGAATCGACAGAAGGCACCGCCGGTCAACTTTGCGATCTCGCGGAAGGCCTGCTCGGCCACGGCGTCGTGGCCCTCCTGGAACATGAAGCAGCGGACCTGCAGCAGGCCGAGTTCGCCAGCCCTGGCGCAGAGATCGTCGAGATTTTCCTCCATCGCATCGCCGACAAACACCAACGCCCGCACGCCGCCCGTCGACGCCTCATGACGCGCATCGGCCAGGATTTTGCCGATCTGGGTGTGGCCGCCCTGACATTGAATGCGGCTCATCAGCGCCGCGAGTTTGGCGGTATCGGAGATCCATGAGGTCGCGCGGCATTCGGCCAGGCCGCGATAATAGATCAGGCGGATGGCCAGGCCACCGGCGGCGCCGGCTTCCTTGAACATGTCGGCCTGCAGCGCGCACGCCATGTCCCAGGTCGGCTGCCGGCTGAGCGTCGCATCGAGCGCGAATATCAGCCGCCCTGATCCGCTCGCGCTGGGCGCGAGAGTTTTGACCTCTTTGAGGAAAGCTGAAATGTCCGAGGCGGACGACCGCGGCACCGGCGTTCCGGCCGCGGGCTCAGCTGGCAGGCCGGATCGAGGACCGGGCTTTCGTCCGTCAGACGCCATGGCCGTTATATCGAACGCCAAGATCGGCGCCGCAACGCCGAAACGTGAAAATTTCCGATCTCAGCGTCTGGTCACAAGCCCGGCTGATCGCGCGTCACGGATTCACGGGGAAGTATTTCGACATCAGCGCCGAGACTTTCCGCTCGTCCATCTTCTTGTTCAAGGTGATGGCGGAGAGGTCTTCGTCATTCAGGAAGCCGTCGAGAATGTTGACGAACTGCTCTTTGACCACGTCAGGGCCGCGATCGCTCATGTCATTGTGGTCGAAGCCGGTCCGGACCACGCTGATGCCGGTCTTCTCGCACTCGTCGTCATCCGGCACGACGCCCGGATCAGGCTTGAAATTGCCGCCATAGGATCGGAACGATAGCAGCTTCGCTTTGACCATCGACAGCGGCACCCGGAGATTATCGAAGGTAATCACCTTGGCGACCATCTCGGGATGATGGCCCGCGAAGAAGACCGAAATATCGCCGCCATTGGAATGACCGACCACGGTCAGCTTGTCGAAATCGGCGTTCGGCTGCAGCTTCCGCAGCTCGTTGTCGACGAACAGGATGTTCTTCTCGCCGCGCTCATAGACCGGCAGCCGTCCGACATAAGGATAGCCTGACATCGACAGCGGCGCATCGGTCGGCAGGTCGTGCTGGATGCTGACGACGTAAAACCCGCGCGCGGCCAAAAGATTGGCGAGATACGAATATTCGTGGCTGGCAACGGTATTGCCGTGGTTGAGGAACGCCACGCGAAGCTTTTCCATGCCGGCCATCGCCTTCATGGCCTTGTCGCGGCGCACATAGATGTCGACGGGGATGCTGCGCTGCCGCGCCTCATCGTAGAGGTCGAGACGGTCATGCCGGATCGCCAATTTGGCAACACCGAAAACACCGCCGACGATGGCGAGGATGATACAAAGCCCGTTGAGTAACTTGCGCTTCATCGTCCAGCCCGTGAACTCTGACGTCTCGAGCGCTTCAACAGCCCGCCCAAGAACAGCCTGCCCAAGACAAGTCGCCCCGCCGCCTCCCGGCGTTCGAACTCTTAGCTCTCATATAATTCGTATCTGCAAGATGCGTTGGATCAAAGCCCAAAATTTTATGTGCGCTGGGTCCTTATTGTGCAGAGCACACTACCACCAGGATACCGCCAAAAGAGGCCGGTTGACATCGCCGGCGGTCAAGCCCCGACGATGTCGTCGATCTCCAGCGGCTTGTCCAACTGGGCAAACCATTCGGCCCGGGCGGCGGCGCGCCGCCGGCCGCGTTCGTCCAGCGGCAGTTTGAGCTGACGCAGCAGCGCCATCACCTCTTCGCGCGCCGTGACGTGAGCCATGTTGGGGCGCTGACCGAGTGTGGCTTCGTCGAGATCGTCGAGCGCTGTCAGGCCACGGGGGAACAATTCACGATAGACGACCCGCTCCGCCAGGCCATCGATCGCGCGAAAGCCAAGCCGCAGCGCAAGTTGATCCAGCACCTCGGCAATCAGCTGCTTGTTGCGGGATCCCAGCATCGAGAGACGGTTCCGCACCACGATCCAGTCGGCCACGACGCCATCGAGCAGGCGACGCTGCCGGCGCGCGGCGCGGACCATTGCCGAATAGTGACTGACGCCGACCACGGCATAGGTCGAGGGATCGAGCGTGCCGAGCACGTCGAAATCCAGGAAGCTGTCATTGATCGGCGTGATCAGGGTGTCGGCCATCGCATGCGCGAGACGCATCAGGTAGTTGTCGGTTCCCGGCGAGTCGATCACGATGAAGTCGAAGGACCGTTCAAGTTCGCTCAGCGCCCCTGCAAAATGCGTGAGTTCCTGCGATTCGTTCTCGGCGATCTGCATGCTGGCGCCCAGCGGCACACAGAGATGGTGCGGGATCTGCAAATCCTGCCCCGTGCGGCGCGCCCAAGCCTGACGGTTTTCAACGTAATGCGTCAGACTCTTCTGACGCGAGTCGAGATCGACCGTCGCAACGCGTTGGCCCGCCTTCAGCAATGCCACAGCCACATGCAACGCGGTGGTGGATTTGCCGGACCCACCCTTTTCATTGCCGAGAACGATGACGTGTGCGGAGCCGGACTGCGCGGGTGATGCCTGCACCAACATGATTGCCCCTCTGCTTCCATATTCGAAGCGAGGCGACGTGTGGTCAAGTGAATTGCAGCACTCAGCGTATTAATCTTAATTCCGACCATCGCCCGCGCCGTTGCGACGCGACGTTGACGAACTGCAGCGGTTGCTCGAGCCGCCGATGTCGACATGGCTGCTCGTTAAAGCAGGCCGAGTTCCTGCAGTTCGCGCCGCAGCGCCTCCGGCATCGCGGCGATGCTCGCGCCGCTCTTTCCCAGATCTTTCGGCGCGTCCGCCGCCACCAGATAGCGCCAACCCTGAAAGGCGCGCATCGGCCGCGGCGTGACAAGGACGACCTTCGGCTCCATCACCAGCCGGCAGCGGGCAATGCCGGCCTTGTCGCGGAACGGCTCCACGGCAATGAGGCGCTCGCGGCAGGCGATCTGCCCCTTGATCACCCAATAGAGCGAGCCGCCGGCGAGAAGTTCCTCTGCCTTCTTTGGCATCATTCGTGTCACATGGATATGACGCGGCGACAGCCCCTGGGCCTTCGCCTCCCGCATGCGCAGACGCACGCGTTGCTGCAAATCCTTGATCGACTCAGCGCCGACCGCCAGCTTGACCAGGTTCAACGCCATCGCTGCCGGCCTGCCGCTCCCGTCGGATCGTCTTGCGGCTCAGACGATTTTCGCTTCTCTTTGAATCGCGAAAACCGCCTAGATTCGTGTTTGGCCGCGTTTTCTTCACGCGAACCGGTTTCCACTTCGCTCGAAAACGCTCTAATTGTCATCCGACTCCGCCGGCGCGATCGAGGTCGGCGCGGCGACCGATTTCGGTTTTGGAGCCGCAGCGGTCTGCTTCTTGGCCGCTGCCGGTTTCGCCGGCTGCGGACTTGCCGACGTCGCGGGCTTTGCGGCGGCCGCCGGCTTCGCGGTCGCCTGCGGCGCAGCTTGCGCCGGAGGTTCGGCGGCCATGATATTCACGGGCGGTATCGAGGCGGCATTCGGGAACTCGACGGGCTTGCCGGTCAGACTGCCAGGCACGGGAGCTGCTTGCGGCGCAGGCCCTGCCGTTGCCGAGGTGATCATGGGCGAGGTCGCGCCGGACATCGCCGACGCGTTCCCGGCGGCCCAGGCCAAAGCGTAGCGTCCGATCGTCAGATCATAGACGTGATCGCGCATGTTGGCCTTGATCCGCGACGGATCGGCAAACAACGCAAACAGCTTGCAGTCATTCTCCGAACAATGGTCGCGGGCCGTCAGAACCTGGGCGACGAGACCGTAGCGGTCGCGCTCCAGCGTTTTGCGCAGGGATTGTTGTTCCGGCGTCCGCGCAGCTGGCCGATCGAGCGGAGCGAGACGGGAAATTTGTGCAGCCGTATAGGAGACCGCGGCCGCCGCAATATCGGCCGAGGTAAACAAGGATCGCTCGCAGGGCGCCTCCACGCCCTCACCTGCCAAGCCATCCAGGCATGACAGCGCCGGCACGGACGCCACGGCCGGCAGCAGCATGCGGCCATCGGAGCCACCATCGCCACTGCCATCGGGCGGGCCAAACCGCTGAACCGTGGCGGCGACGGCAATTCCGACCGCCAGCAGCGTGATCACGGTCAGGGCGCCATTGGCGACGGTTTTTTCGGCACGGATCAGGGTGACGAGCAGAATGACGGCGAAGAACACGGCCGCAGCAAGTGTCATCCACATCGGAAAGGTCTGTGAATGCAGAAACTGCTCCAGCGTCGCGGCCCAGGCATTGCGCATGCGGAGATCCCAAATTTATGAGGCGACCGGTAAGGGCCGATCAGATCGCGCTGAGTTGGCTTTCCCTGGCGACGCGCTCGAACGCCTCATCGGAGCTCTTGATGCGATACTGGCAATCGTCGCCATCCGTCGGCAGCAGCCGGATCACTTGATAGGTTCCGCTTGAGGCTGGCCGCGAAACATTGCTCACGGTGAAATGGACCGTCTCCCCAACTCGATACTTATGCGACAACGCCGTCTCCTGTTTCAGGAACAAGCGGCCGCCCTTTTTGGCTTGCCGGACGATCCGCGACACCCCGTTTTTCTATAGCAGATGACCGTCGTTTTGGCCAGCCTGATTGCTGGCGATAGAAGGCCAAATTGCCAGCCATTTCAAATCAATAGGCCCGATCTTCGGCGCATGAAGCCGGGATTCGGCCAGGCTCAATCCTGTTCGAATCGTTCGATCACCAGGGTCTCTTTGAGCGCCGCGTCCGTCCATTCCCGGAAGGCGGGCAACTGCTGCATCGTCGTCATGTAGGATTGGGCCTCGGAGCGGACTTCAATCGCATAGGTGCGGAAGCGATGGATCACCGGCGCATACATCGCATCGGCCGCGGTAAAGGCTCCGAACAGAAAAGGTCCGCCATGCCCGTAGCGCGCTCGGCAGTCGGTCCAGATATCCTGGATGCGGGCAATGTTTGCCTTGGCATCGTCGGACAGCACCTTGGCGCGAATCGGACGATGGATGTTCATGCCGCATTCCTGCCGGAGCGCGGCGAAACCGGAATGCATCTCCGCAGCGATCGCGCGCGCGTGCGCGCGGCCGGCGGCCTGTTCGGGCCATAAGCCCGCGTTTGGGAAACGCTCCGCCAGATATTCGACGATGGCAAGCGAATCCCAAACGGTGATCGACCCATCGACCAGAATCGGCACCTTGCCCGAGGGCGCGAACGCCAGGATGCGCTGCTTATCCGCCGTTCCCGTGTAGAGCGGAATGCTGACCTCTTCAAAGGGCAGCTTGGCGCCTTTCAGCGCCAACCAAGGCCGCATCGACCAGGACGAGTAGTTCTTGTTGCCGATGACGAGCGTCAAACTCATGGGTCACTCCAAGACGCGAGGCTATACGCGTTTGCAAGAATATCCAACGCCTTGCCCGCTCGCCCGCAATCCGGCAAAGGCAGCAGAATGCAATCCCCCGATTCCCTGACAATCGATCCGAGCGAACTGGAGAGCGCGCTGCTCCGTGTTCTCACTCACAGTGACGCCAAAAGCCTGAGCGCGCCAGAGATCGCCCAGGCCGTCGCGAGGGGCAACGATTGGCATGGGCTGTTGATGCCGATCCGCCGCGCGGCCGTTGCACTTGCGCAGGCGGGTCGGCTTGTCATCTACCGCAATGGCAAGCCGGTTGATCCGACCAATTTCAAGGGTGTCTATCGCCTCGGCCTGCCCCGACACGACTGAACGCCGCGCCCGATCAACCGGGTTGGCAGGCGTTCGCTCCTGATGAGGCGGAGCTGTCGCAGGCCGGGCGCGGCGCCGGGAACAACTCGGAGGTGCGGCCGGTCAGCCAATAGCTGAATAGGCCGATCCATTCGTGGATCGCGACATCCGTTCGCTGCAGACCCCTACTCAATCGCTCAAACGGCATCACGGCATCGCTCCAACCGCGAGTCCGCCAATCAACCGGATAGGCCTCGACCTCGAAACCCGCCTTGCGAAAAACCCCGATCGAGCGAGGCATGTGGAAGCTGGAAGTCAGCAACAGCCATTTCTCGGATGGTTTGGGCGCGAGCATCGCCCGCACGCCTTGCGCATTTTCCGCCGTCGTCCGCGAACCGCTCTCGAGAATGATCCGGTCCGGTGCGACGCCAAATTCCCCGAGCAGTTCGCCGGCGATCGGCGCTTCGGGGACCGAGGCCTGAACCAGGTTGCCGCTGCCCCCGCTGAAGACGATCCTGGCGTGAGGATATCGCCGCGCGAGGCGCAGCATCTCCAAAATCCGCTCGGCCGACGCGTCGAGTTCGAGCGCGCCGCGCGCTTGCGACACGTCGGAGTCAATCGCGCCGCCCAATACGATGATGCCGTCAGGCGGCCGGCCCTGGTCCTGCCAGCGCGGAAAGCGTTCCGACAGGCTCAGCAGCAGCACATTGCCGAGCGGCGACAAGCCGCCAACAACAAAAGCGAGCACCGACGACACCAGCAGGGCAATCGCGGTCTTCCGGTACGAGGTCACCAGCAGCAGCGCTCCGGCGAGGCCAACCAGGACGAAAAGGTTTGACGGCACGCCGACGAAGCCGATCACTTTCGAAAGCCAGAAGAACATGGATCGACCAGCCCCGGTGTGGTGGTTCAGAAACGTCTCGTCATCCGAGCCCGCGCGTTCTGCAAAACCGCATGACGGTCATAGCTTCTGGTAGCGTCGGCGGATGCCGCAGCATCAAATCGCTGCAGCCAAGGCGAACTTCGGACTCGGATCTTCGTCCGGTTCTCAATGGGCGAACGACTGGCGAAGATCAACCCGTCAGGTCCCGCCGCGGCCGGCGCCGAGCGCAAAAATCTGCGCCATGTCATCAGGCTCAAGTTCAAAATCGAAGATTGCGAGGTTTTCCGAGAGTCGTTCCAGCCGCGACGTCCGCGGGATCACCGAGACGCCCTGCTGCACCAGCCAGCGCAGCGCGACCTGCGCCGCGCTCTTGTTATTGCGCCGTCCGATCTCCGCCAATGTCACGTCGTCTTTCACCGCGCCGCGATTGATCGGGCTGTACGCAACGACCGCAATGCCGAGGTCCTGGCAGGCCTCGAGCAATGGCCGCTGATCGTTGTGGGGGTGATAATGCGCCTGGTTGCAGGCCAACGGTTCGGGACAGAGCCGTGCCGCCTCTCGCGTCAGCGCGGCGTCGAAATTGGAAATCCCGATATGTCTGGCATGTCCCTCCCGCTTCATATGCGCCAGCGCTGCGATCGTCTCGCTCAAGGGAATGCGGGTGCTGGGGCGGTGCAGCAGCAACAGATCGACGTGGGACATCCGCAGCCGGCCGAGGCTGTCGCGCACCGAGCGTTCGAGGTCTGGCGGCGAAAAATGCGTGGGCCAGACTTTTGTGGTGACGAACACCTCCTGCCGCGGAAGGCCCGATGCGCGCAACGCCTGACCAACCTCGCGTTCATTGTCGTAGATTTGCGCGGTATCGATATGCCGGTAGCCCAACCGGAGCGCCTGCTCGACGATCCGCGCGCAAACTCTGCCGCGCAGATCCCACGTGCCCAGCCCAATCGCCGGAATCTGCGCGCCATTGCCGGCAACCACCTGCATGACTGCACCTCGCCCATGATCACGCGACCAGCCGCATCCAGCTCAAAAGCGGCAGCCCTGTGCGCGGTTCCGCCTCAGGCCCGCAATCCGTGCTGGGCGAGCGCGGCATAGACGGCGTCCGGCGCGGCGGCGATGACGGTCAGCAAAGCGCGCGCGGGCCCCCGGGGCATGCGTTTGCCCTGCTCCCAGTTCCTGATGGTATCGAGCGGTACGCCGAGCCGGCCCGCAAACTGCGCCTGGGTGAGACCGTAGCGCAAGCGCAGGGCACGCACCCAATCCGCCGGCGATTGCGGATCGGCCGGCGGCTCCGGCACAAGCGGAAACTCCGCGCCATCGCGCAGCTCCACAATGCGTCCGTCGGCTTTCAATCGCAGGCGCTGCATGTTTTCCCCACGCAATCCTTGATCTCACATGATTAATAGCCGGTTAATCGGCTAAGTCCTTGTCCACCACGAACCGACAGACGAACGACGAGATGTTGCCCAAGAGCCCGCCCGGGAGCCAGCTCAAGACCCTGCGCGCGATTATGCTGACCCGGCTCCTGTTGGCCTGCGCGCCGCTTGCCGCGCTGATCCTCATGGCTGCGCCGGCGATCGCTGCCGACTGCGGCGGCCGCGATGTGCTCGGTACCGCCCGCACGCTGCCGGTATCGGTCACCGCGACGCCGCGGGTCGGACTCAAATCCTTTGCAACGACCCTGCCGTTGAAAGACAAGGAGGTGGTGCTCACTTTCGACGATGGCCCGTATCCGCCGACGACGCGGCGGGTACTTGCCGCCCTTGCCGATCAATGCGTGCGAGCGACATTCTTCCTGATTGGCCGAAACGCCGCGCAAAACGCGGACCTCGTTGGCAAAATTGCGAACGATGGGCATACGATCGGGCACCATAGCTGGTCGCATCGCATCCTCGGGCGAATCAGCCAAAGCGCGGCCGAGGACGAGATCATGCATGGCATCGCCGCCGACGAAGCCGCGCTGCGCAGCACCACCGATTCGAAGACCGGCGCTGACGGCAAGCCCGCGACCGACCCGACACGCTTTTTCCGCTTTCCGGGATTCGTCTCGACGCCGAAACTTCTGCAGAGCGTCAATGACCGCAACATGGTGGTGTTCGGAGCCGATCTCTGGGTCAGCGACTGGAACAGCATGTCGCCGCAGGCTGAACTGGCCCAGCTGGTCGGGCGACTAAAGACCGCGCGCAAGGGCATCATTCTCATGCACGACATCAAGGTCTCCACCGCGGCCATGCTGCCGAGCTTCCTGCGCTATTTGAAGGACAACGGATATCATGTCGTGCAGGTGGTCCCGGCGACCGACATTGGGGCAGCGCCACATCCGAAATAGGCCGTCTTCAGGCAAACCCCGGTTTGTGATCTGTTCGGCGGCTTAAGCGGCTGTTCATCGGGAGCGCCTTACCTTAAGGCACAGTGTTGCGAATGGACGAAACGATCCCCCTGCTCCCGCGCTCCCAAACCTGCTCGCGCCTGCTGGCGCTGATTGCGGGAGTGTTGCTCGCGGGCCCGGCATTGGCAGAGACCTGTCCCGGCAACCCCGATGCCATCGGAACGTCGCGCACCATCGTCGTCGACCCGACCGAGCATCCGCACATCGGAACCATGCAATATGACGAGACGCTGCCGCTGCGGGACCACGAGGTCGTCCTGACCTTCGATGACGGGCCGCTGCCGGCCCACAGTACGCCGGTGCTTCAGATCCTCGCCTCGCAATGCGTAAAAGCCACGTTCTTCATGGTCGGGCGGATGGCCGCCAGTTTCCCGGATGGCGTCAGGCGCGCCTATGACGCCGGGCACACCATCGGCACCCACAGCTTCAGCCATCCCACTCATTTCGACCGCATGCCGATCGAGCGGGAGAGCCGCGAAATCGAGGACGGCATTGCTTCGGTCAAGGCGGCGCTGGGCGACGAGCGCGACCTCTCGCCGTTCTTCCGTTTTCCGGGCCTCGGCCGGTCGGCCCAGGCCGAGGAGTATCTCGCTTCGCGCGGGATGATGACGTGGAGCGCGGATTTTCCGGCCGATGACTGGCGGCATATTCCGTCGTCGCGCGTGGTGAGCCTTGCCCTGTCGCGGCTCGAAGCCAAGGGCAAAGGCGTGCTGCTGCTGCATGACATCCAGCCGCGCACCGTCGCAGCGCTGCCGATCATCCTGCGCGAACTGAAAGCCCGCGGCTTCCACATCGTCCATGTGGTGCCCGCCAGCCCCGACCGGCCGAAGACTGCAACCGAACCGTATGAATGGCACTTGCACGGATCAGCCGGCCCCCTGGTCGGCTCGACCTGGCCGGCCACGCCGTCGTTTGTTTATGCGAGGATGGAACAAACCGCAGCGCCGCGCACCGCCGATCTGGGCGTGGTGGACGATCGCGGCAAACTCCTCGTTTCGACGATGGCTGACAGCAGCAGTAGCGAGAAGATGGTTCGGTGGCCGCAGGCCCCGATCTGGCCAACGATGGCAAAGCCGTCCGCCGCGACGCATCCCGTCACCTTGGTCGCTCCTGCCGAGGATCTCTTTCAGATCGGCATCAGGCCCCTGCGGCTCACAGTCCTTGCACCCACCGCCCAACGCCCGCAGACCCGGGCGCCGCAATGGCGGGGCCACGGCAAGCCTCGGGCCATCCGCACCGCGCGGATGAGCCCCGCAAGGTCCCCGGGGCACAAGCCAGCTCGCGCCAGCCCCGCGATATGAGCTCGGTCGCCGTGCCGCCGATGGTCAGGACCGCTGCCCTCTCGCTTGGACTAGCCGCGATCGCGCTTGCGCTCGCTTGCGGGGTGACCCAGGCCGGGCCGGCGATGACCACCTTCTGGCAACCGACCTCGCTTGAACTCACCGATTGCGTGCAGCGTGGCGAGGCCGCGATTCGCGAGGCTGGCATGACGGAGAACTTTCAAACCTTCCGCGAGAGCATTTATGGCGAGCGCGGCCCCTACACGGCCGCGATCCGCTGCCTGTCTGGCAAAGGCGTCGTGTTTTTCGCCGTGAGCGGGCCCCGTCCGGACCGGGCCAGTGCCCTGATGGCGGTGTTGCGCGCGAAATTCGAGCCGGAGCAACCACCGGGCTAACGGATAAGCGCCCTTGTCCCCCCATCATTGTTTTGTTACATCGGCGCCGTTGCTCGGGCGCCGGTCACAAGCCGGCGCTATCTGCTTGCGGCCGTGGCGGAATTGGTAGACGCGCTAGCTTGAGGTGCTAGTGGGGCAACTCGTGGAGGTTCGAGTCCTCTCGGCCGCACCAATTCAGAACCTGGAGTTCTGCAAACCGCACCGGCCTCAGCGATAGTCGGGCTGCCGCGGCAGCATCTGCTTGACTTCCACCCCGATCCGGTTGCGATTGACGACCACCACGCCGCTCGCGACCGGCATGTTGTTGGCAAGGATCTTGACCTCGTCCTGCTCGGTCGCGTCGAGTTCGATGATGGCGCCGCGGCTCAGCCGCAGCACCTGGTGTACCGGCATCGAGGTGGTGCCGAGGACGACCATGAGATCAACCGAGACGCTATCTATGTTGGGCACGGGATCGGCATCCTCTGAACATTCCGCTGCGCATGCGCCCAGTCGGAACCGGCTGTTGCCGCCCACTGTCGCCCCGTTATGGTTAGCCAATGGTTAATGCCCGCCAGTCCCTTGATCTGACGCCGATCCAGCGATCCGGCGCCGAGGTGGAATGGCAAATCACCGATGCGCCCGTCGCCTATGAGGCGGCGATCGCGGCGATGGAGGCGCGCGCTTCCGCCATCGCCGACGGTCGTGATTCGGAACTCGTCTGGCTGCTGCAGCATCCGCCGCTCTATACCGGCGGCACCAGCGCCAATCCGGCTGATCTGCGCGATCCCCGCTTTCCCGTGTTCAGGACCGGCCGCGGCGGCCAGTTCACCTATCATGGGCCCGGGCAGCGCATCGGCTATGTCATGCTCGACCTGAGGCGGCGACGGCCCGATGTCCGCGCCTTTGTCGCAGCGCTGGAGGAATGGATAATCCGCGCACTGGCCGAATTCAACGTGCGCGGGGAGCGGCGTGAGGATCGCGTCGGCGTCTGGGTGCGGCGGCCCGACAAGGGTGACGGATATGAGGACAAGATCGCAGCCATCGGCGTGCGGCTGCGCCGCTGGGTCTCGCTGCACGGCCTTGCCATCAATGTCGAGCCCGACCTCAGCCATTTCGCCGGCATCGTGCCATGCGGCGTCGTCGATCCCCGCTATGGGGTCACAAGCCTCGTCGATCTCGGACTGCCCGTGGGCTTGAGCGATCTCGACGTGGCGCTGAAGCGGACATTCAGCAGCGTCTTCTGACGCCGCTCATTTCAGAAACTCGGCAATGTAACGCTGCATGATGTCGTGGCGCATGGTGCGATTCACGAAATCCGCCGACGGCAGGCCTTTCAGGTCTTTCGGCTTGGTTCCGTCGCGCAGAGCCTTCAAGGTCTCGTATGTCGCCAAGGCGGCCGCGGCGAAGGGCTGGTGACCGAGCAGTCGCACGCGGACGCGATTGCGCGCCAGCGCGGCATTGTCGCCGATCTCGCCGACCGCGCCGCCGAGGATGATGGGCAGCCGCGTCGATGACGCGACCGCGCTCAGGTCGGAGCCGGTCTTCAAGGCCGTGAAAAACAGCGCATCGATGCCGGTGGATTCGTAGGCCTTGGCGCGGGCGACGGCGTCGTCAGCGCCGCCAACGGTTGCCCCGGTACGCCCGATCAGCACCAGCGCGGGATCGGTCCGTGCCTGCACGGCGGCCCGCAGCTTGCCGACATGTTCCGATAACGACACGAATTGCGTGCCTGTCTGGCCGAACGCCCGCGGCAGCACGGTATCTTCGATCGTCAGGCCGGCAGCGCCGGCATGTTCGAGTTCCTGCACCGTTCGCCGCACATTCAATGCATTGCCGAAGCCGTGATCAGCATCGACCAGCAGCGGAATGCCGCTCGCACGGGTGATACGGCGAACGCTTTCGGCCAGTTCCGTCACGGTCACCAGGATCAGATCGGGATCACCCAGGATCGACAGCGAGGCCACCGACCCCGCGAGCATGCCGAGTTCGTAGCCGATGTCTTCGGCGATCCGCGCCGAGACCGGGTCATGAACCGAAGCCGGGTTGACGCAAGTGTCGCCGTCCAGGATTGCGCGGAACGACTGACGTTGCTTGTCCCAAGCCATGGCGTGTCTTCTTTCCAGACGCGTGGTTTCAGGAACTCACGCGAACTCCAGGATCGGCGCATCGACCGCAAGCGTGGCGCCCGCTTTCGCATGAATCGTCTTGACCACGCCGTCGCGCTCGGCACGCAGGACGTTCTGCATCTTCATGGCCTCGACGATGGCCAAGGGCTCGCCGGCCTTCACCTCCTGGCCTTCGCTGACGTCGATCGAGATCACGAGGCCAGGCATCGGACACAGCAGCTTCTTTCCGCTGCCGGCTTCCGTTTTGGCGGGCATCAAACGCGCGGCCTGCGCCTCCGCTTCCGTGTACACGTAAGCCGGCACATCGACGCCCTGATGCGACAGCCGGAAGCCGTTCGCAATCGGCCGCACCTGCACCGCGAGCGGCATCGCATCGAACCGCCCATGCCAGGTCGGGTCGCCCGGCTTCCACGCCGAGACAAGCCGGTGGTTTGAGCCGACCTGATGTCCCGTCTCGACAAAGGAGACGACGATCGACCCGTCATCGTCCCGCGCAACATCGAGCAAGAGTTCGGCCGACCCGAGCCACACCGCACGGCGACGCTCGCGCCAAACCACGCGGCCATTGAGCTGACCGGAGATCTGCCGCTTCCGCTCGCCATGCACATGGTCGATCGCGGCGGCGATGGCGGCCGTCCGCCGCGCCACTTCACCCTCCGGCGCACGCGGAACCAGGCCTGCCGGAAATTCCTCGGCGATAAAGCCCGTCGACAGGCGCCCTTCGCGCCATCGTCGGTTTTGCATGACGGCCGACAGGAACGGCAAATTGTGGCGGATGCCATCGATGTAAAACAGATCCAGCGCCTGGCTCTGCGCTTCAATCGCGGCGGCGCGGGACGGGCCATGAGTGACGAGCTTGGCGATCATCGGATCGTAATGGATCGAGATCTCGCCGCCCTCCTGTACGCCGGTGTCGTTCCGCACGGTGATCCCGTCGAGACTGACCTCTGGCGGCGGCCGGTATTTGACGAGACGGCCGACCGAGGGCAGGAAATTGCGGAACGGATCCTCGGCGTAGACGCGGGTCTCGACCGCCCAGCCGGTCAGCGCGACATCCTTCTGCGCGATCGCAAGTTTTTCGCCCGCGGCAATGCGGATCATCTGCTCGACCAGATCGATACCGGTGACGAGTTCCGTCACGGGATGCTCGACCTGCAGACGCGTATTCATTTCCAGGAAGTAGAAGCTCTTGTCCTGGCCGGCGACGAATTCGACGGTACCGGCGGAATCGTAATTCACCGCCTTCGCCAACGCGACCGCCTGTTCACCCATCTTGCGACGCGTCGCCTCGTCGAGCAGTGGCGACGGCGCCTCCTCGACCACCTTCTGATTGCGGCGCTGGATCGAGCATTCGCGCTCGCCGAGATAGATGACATGGCCGTGCCTGTCGCCCAGCACCTGAATTTCGATATGGCGGGGGTCGACGATGAACTTCTCGATGAAGACGCGATCGTCCCCGAACGAGGCCTTGGCCTCGGCGCGCGCCAGCTTGAAACCTTCGGCGACCTCGGCGGCGCTGTGGGCAACCCGCATGCCCTTGCCGCCGCCGCCGGCCGAAGCCTTGATCATGACGGGGTAGCCGATCTCGGTTGCGATCGTCACCGCCTGCTTGTCGTCGGTGATCGCGCCGAGGAAGCCGGGCACTGTCGTCACCCCTGCCCTGGCCGCCGCCTTTTTGGATTCGATCTTGTCGCCCATCGCGGCGATCGCGCCGGGATTCGGACCGATGAAAACGATGCCGGCCGCGGCCAGGGCCTTCGGAAAGGCCTCACGCTCCGACAGGAAGCCATAGCCGGGATGCACGGCGTCGGCGCCGGTCCGTTTGCAGGCGTCGATGACGTTGTCGATGACCAGGTAGCTTTGCGCCGCGGCCGCCGGTCCGATCGGCACGGCAACATCCGCCATCTCGACATGAAGCGCGCCCTGGTCGGCTTCCGAATAGACCGCGACCGTCTCGATTCCCATCCGGCGGGCGGTCTTGATGACACGGCAGGCGATCTCGCCACGGTTGGCGATCAGAATGCGCTTGAACATCCGGGTTAAAGCCCCTGAGCGATCCCAAAGGCTTAGCGGCGTTGTTGCAAACCTGTCAATGCAGCGCGAGCCTTCGCAGGCTTTTGTTTGAGCATGATCTTTTCGGAAAACCGCTGCGCACTTTTCCGGATCATGCTCTTTAGTCTAGAACTTCAGCGCGGCCGTCAGATCGCCGAGCGGCGGCTCGTTGTGGGCCTTCAGCGCCGCATCGCGTTCGGCAAGGCCGGCCAGGACGGGCAGATTGAACCGCCTGGTGATGAACCGCAGGATCGAGGTCGTATCGTAAGGCGTATGATCGACCGTGCCCATTTTGGCATAGGGTGAAATGATCATCGCCGGGATTCGCGAGCCCGGCCCCCAGCGATCCGCCCTTGGCGGGGCCACGTGGTCCCAGAAGCCGCCATTCTCGTCATAGGTGACGATGACGAGCATATGCGGCCATTGCGGGCTCTTCTCCAGATGAGCGATGACATCGGCGAGGTGCTGGTCACCCGACATCGCATCCGTATAACCGGGATGTTCGTTGAGATTGCCCTGCGGCTTGTAGAACGCGACCTGCGGCAGCTTGCCGGCATCCACGTCCTTGATGAACTCGACTCCGCCCATGCCGCCATCCTTCAGGTGTTCGGCGCGCGCAGCGGTGCCCGGGGCGTATTGCGCAAAATAGTTGAAGGTCTGGTGATGGAACTGGAAGTTGGGCACCGGCTTGCCGCGACCGCCACTCAGCGCATCCTGCCAGGCACCGGCATACCAGGCCCAGCTCACGCCCTTGAGGCTGAGCAGGTCGCCGATCGTCGCATCATGCTGCGGCGGCAAGGTGCTTGGCACGGTCGGATCGGCATAAAGCGGATCGCCTTCTTTCGAGGGCGGATTGTTGCTCGGCTGATACGGCGGTTGCATCGTGTTGACGGCGTAGAAGTCCGGCGAGATCTGGCCGTTATTGACGAATTTGGGCGGACCTTCGAGCGCCGATTTCGGCGAATTCGCCGCGAGCGTGAGCGTCACGCCGTCAGGATCAACGGCCGCAATGATGCCCTTGGCCGGGCTCTTGTCCGCATTGGGATAAACAGGCGTGCAGGCACAGACCAGCTGAAAATGATTCAGGAATGAGCCGCCGAACGCGCCCTGAAAGAAATTGTCGGCGAGCACATATTTCTTCGCGATCGTCCACATCGGCAGTTTCGAGCCGTCATAGTAGCCCATCACGAGACCACCGGAATCGGCGAAGGCGACGAACCTGTCGTTCTTGCCGCCATTGATCTGCATCTGATTTTGATAAAACACATGCCAGAGATCGCGCGTGGTGACGTTGAGCGGCGTGTTGAGCCCCTTGGGATCGTCGATCGCAAACGGCTTGTTGGGCAGATGCTCGGTTTGCGCCTGCGTCACCGGCGGCGTCACGCCGCTCGCGGTCAGGCCGCCCCACGCCGGCGGCAGTTCTGAGAGGGTCGAGCCGTCGCGATCGCGCTGCGCGGCATCCTCCGGCTTGACGTTCTGCAGGCCGTTCGCGCCGGGAAACAGGCCATAGAGGCTATCGAAGCCGCGATTCTCGGCATAGATCACGACCACGGTCTCGATAGTGTTGAGACCATTGTTGACCCCGGATTGCTGCGCGCCGACGTGTCCCGCGGCGCCGACTGACAAGCCCGCCAGCAATAGCGAATTCAACGCGGCGCGTCGCTTCATAGGTCACTCCCGTTTGGAAAATGGCTTTGGCACCCGCCATGAGCAGGTGGCACTTCAGGAAAGATGAGCCAATTTAGATTCCACAATGTGACAGTCTCATGAAGCGGCGCGAGCAAAGACTTCGCGGCGGATATTTCCATCTTGATCTTATCGCCGATCGGCCGCAAAGCCGATCGGAATGAGAAACGCCCTGCTCCGATCCATGGTCTGTGTCTCGGCACTGACAGGCGCATTGAGTGTCGCTCAACGTGTCGACGGCCAGGGATTGAGCCGCGGCGATACCTTCGCGCGTGTCGAGGCCTTCAAGAAGCTCGGCGAGCAAATCTTTTTTGATCCGTCGCTATCGGCATCGGGCGGCGTGGCCTGCGCGAGCTGCCACAGCCCGGCCCATGCCTTCGGCCCGCCGAACGCCCAGCCGGTGCAACTCGCCGGCAAGGATGGCCGGCAGGCAGGGCTGCGCGCGGCGCCATCGCTGACCTACATCCAGGCGGTGCCCGCCTTCACCGAGCATTTCCACGACTCCGAGGACGAGGCCGATGCCAGCATCGACAACGGGCCGACCGGCGGATTGACCTGGGATGGCCGCGTCGATCGCGGCCGCGACCAGGCGCGGCTGCCGCTGTTTTCGCCGCTGGAGATGGCCAATGAGGACGAGGCCGCGCTGGCCCGGCGCATCCGCAAGGCGAGCTATGGCGACCGGCTTCGCGAGGTGATCGGCGCGCAACGGTTCGCCGATGACGCGCGGCTCGTCAGCGCCGTCGCCGAGGCGCTTGAAATCTTCGAGCAGGACGAACGGTTTTATCCCTACAACAGCCGGTACGATGCCTATCTCGCCGGCAAGGCTGCGTTGTCACCGCAGGAGGTTCGCGGGCTTGCCCTCTTCAACGACCCGGCCAAGGGCAATTGCAGCTCCTGCCATCGCAGCGAACGCGCCGCCAACGGCACGCCTCCGCAATTCACCGACTTCGGTCTGATCGCGATCGGCGTGCCGCGCAATCCTGACCTGCCGGCCAACGCCGATCCCAAATTCTTCGATCTCGGCATGTGCGGGCCGTTGCGCACCGATCTCGCCGGCCAGGCGGATTATTGCGGCCGGTTCAGGACGCCGAGCCTGCGCAACGTCGCCAAGCGGCAAACCTTCTTCCACAACGGCGTTGTGCATGATCTGCGCGCAGCGGTCGCTTTCTATGCCGAGCGCGATACCTCCCCTGAAACATGGTATCCGCGCGCGGCGAATGGGGTTGTGCGCAAATTCGATGATTTGCCGCCGGCCTATCACGGCAACATCAACACGGAGCCGCCGTTCGGGCCTCGCCCCGGCAACACGCCGGCCTTGACGGCCAGCGAGATCGACGACGTCGTCGCGTTCCTGAAAACGCTGACCGACGAGCCGACGGTCCGGTAAACCTACATGCCGAGATCGGTGATCGCCGGCAGCGATTGCGTCAAAGGCATCGCAGCCGCGCCGATCAGCGCGGCCGTGAACGCCAGCAACGCGTGATTGGGCCGGCGCTTGGCGCGCATCTGCGCGGCGAGCCAATGCAGCACATCGCCGTTGATCGCGGCAGCCCGCACCGGCGCCCAGCGATCAAGCTCGGTTTCCGGCGCCAGCGCCACATCGCGCGACGGCACGGCGAGCCCTGACGCCGCGACGGCGTGATGCACGATGGCTTTGGCGAACAGATCATCGAAACGGCCGGCGTCCAGCCGTTCCGAGCCGGCCTCGTCGATCGCAAACAGCATTTCGGCTTCGCCACGGCTCACCGGCGCATTGACCAAAGCGGGCGCGGTGAGAACCTGCGCGCAGAGCGCGGCATCGGTCGCATCAAGTTGCCGGGAAAAATGCACCCGTCCCTTGGTCGTCGGCCCCTCGCCCGTGATGACTCCGTCGCGGATCAGCGCCAGAGCCTGAGCGGCCCGACCATCGCTTTCGATCGCGGCGTCGGCGAACCAGTCGCTCGGCGAATTCATCGGAGACACGGCACGACCACCACGAACAGACGCACTTGGGACAGACATGGACTTCTCTCTTTCCAACGCACTCTCACTCTCGCTGCCGGCGGTGAACATCTTCTTGTGCGGCGCGAAAGCACTCGCCCTTTTCCAAGGGTATGGTTTCCGACCTCATGCGGGGGTGATGCCGGTCACGCTGCGGAGCGCAGCGTTTTGGGCCCGCGCTGATGGGACTGCCGGACGGCAAATTTGCGGCAAATTGCTAAGAGTTCGTTAAGCAAGCAATTTCCCACAGCTCCGGGCGGGGAAAAGAAACTGCTGTTATTTCCGTGGGTTAGAAAAGATATTGGTTTTTTAGTCGCCACCGTTTTGTCAAAGGCACAAAATGTTTATGTGATGTCACCGAATTTCCCGCAAACCCAGCACCGGTGAGGCTCCCCATGACCCTGCAAATTGGCGCAACCGCCCCCGATTTCGAAGCCGAGACCACGGACGGCCGGATCCGCTTCCATGACTGGATCGGTAACAGCTGGGCGCTGTTGTTCTCGCATCCGAAGGATTTCACCCCGGTCTGCACCACCGAGCTCGGCGCGCTCGCCAAGCTCAAGCCCGAATTCGACAAGCGCGGCGTCAAGCTGATCGGGCTCAGCGTCGACCCCGTCACCCAACATTCGAAATGGGCCAACGACATCAAGGAAACGCAGGGCGTTGCGCCGAATTACCCGATGATCGGCGACACCGATTTCAACGTCTCCAAGCTCTACAACATGCTGCCTGCCGCGACCTCAGGCGACGTCGCAACCCGCACCGCGGCCGACAATCAGACGGTCCGGAATGTCTTCATCATCGGGCCGGACAAGAAGATCAAACTGATCCTGGTCTATCCGATGACCACCGGGCGCAACTTCGCGGAAATTCTTCGTGTCATCGACTCCCTGCAACTCACCGCCAATCATCGGGTGTCGACGCCGTCCGACTGGAAGCCGGGCGAGGATGTCATCATCGCCGGCTCGGTCAGCGACGAGGAAGCCAAGAAGATCTATCCGCAGGGCTGGAAGTCCCCGAAACCCTACATTCGCATCGTGCCGCAGCCGCGCTGATCGCCCGCCGGCGCTGCCTTGGAAAAGACCGCAGGCCGCGTGCAGGCTGTTGAAAACGACCAGGAAATCATGGTTGCGTGAAACCGCCCCGGCTGGCTTTTAAGCGCCAGCTGGGTATGGTGCAGCCAAGCGCTCGTAGCTCAGCTGGATAGAGCATCAGACTTCGAATCTGAGGGTCGGGAGTTCGAATCTCTCCGAGCGCGCCAGCAACAATCGGAATCGGCGCCACCCGCGCCGCGCACAGCCAGCCGGCCGGTCAGCCGCGACCCGTCGGATTGGAAGGAGGAGACGGTTTACGACGATGGGGCGCCACATCCTGCAGCGGCACGGTCTATGGATCGGCTGGACGATCGTCGCAATCATTTATTTCTGGCGTCGCTACTCGCATTCGATCGACGCGGGAGCCAAACTCTATCGCGAGGGCGCGGAGTGCCTGCTGCAGCATGTCTCGATCGTCAAATGCAGCCTGCCGTTCACCTACCCGCCCTTCTTTGCCTTCACCATGCTGCCAGCGACCGCTCTGCCCTATTGGCTGTGGGTCATGGTCTGGTACGTCGTCACCATCATCGGCGCGATCGTCTGCTGCAAGATCGCCGAACGGCTTGCGGTGTCGCTGTTCCCAGGCGAATGGAGCGAACAGGATCTGAACTGGCTCCGCTTCCTTGCCGGGCTGTTCAGTCTGAGATTCATTCTCGCGGTGTTCGAGGATCAGGCGTTCGATCTGTTCTCGCTGCCATTCCTGCTCTACGGCCTGCTTGCGCTCACGCAGCGGATGGATATTCGCGCCGGCGCCGCGCTCGCGATCGCGGCCGCGCTGAAAGTCACGCCGCTGATCTTCCTGCCCTATCTGATTTTCCGGCGCAGATTCGTCGCGACCGCCGCATTCACCGTCGCGCTGCTCGTGGCGTCATTCCTGCCTGACCTCGTGCTGCGCCCTCATGACGTGCCCCACGGCAATTTCGTCGACTGGTTCAATCATGTCGTCGCGCCGAGCGTCGGCGAAGGGCTGGACAAAAACCCGTTCTGGTCCGGCAACAACCCCTACAACCTGTCGTTCCGCGGCTTGATCGCGCAGCACATCGACGAAAGCGCACAGCACGCGCAATTCATTCTGGTGCTGCGCACGGTCCAGCTGGTGTTCATTGCGCTGATCGGGGTGTTGTTTCTGTTCGCCTATCGCTGCCCGGCCCTGATTCCGGTCGAGGGGGCGCTGCTGATCATCGCGGCCCTGATGCTGTCGCCGATGACCGGACGCGGGCATTTCGTCGGACTTGTGCTGCCGTTTTTCCTGCTGGTCGCCGCCTATCTGAAGGACCATCATACTCGCCGGCTTGGCTTCGTCATTCTGGTGCTGACCTTTGCAGGCACCACCGGGATTCCCCGCGACATCGTGCCGAAGGCGATCACCGCCGTCACCGGCGATCTCAGCAACATCATGTTCGGCACCTTGGTCGAGATCATTTATCTTGCCGTCATCATGATTCGTCCCGAATACTGGAACATTCGCTGTGGGCAGGATGACCGGCGAAACGCCGTCGCGCGGCCGGTTGCCGTCGCTCACCGCCCGGATTAAGCGGAGCCGACCATGGCCAGAATGTCGATCGGAGGCTTCACATCACTGGCGGCGTCGCATGCCCTCGTCGCGCCGCTTCGCGAAACCATCTTTCGCCGGATCTGGATCGCCAGCCTTCTCTGTAATTTCGGCATCCTGATTCAGGGCGTCGCGGCCGCCTGGGCCATGACGCTGATGACGTCGTCGGCCGACAAGGTGGCGTTGGTCCAGACCGCGATCATGGCGCCGTTGATGCTGTTTGCCGTTGCGTCCGGCGCGATCGCCGACATGTATGATCGTCGCCGCATCTTGATGGTGGCGTTGACGATTTCGCTCGCCGGCGCCACCGCGCTCGCGTTGCTGACGTATTTCAATCTGGCAGGACCAAATACCCTGCTCGCCCTTTGCTTTGCGGTCGGCACCGGAATGGCGCTGTTCAACCCGTCATGGCAAGCCTCCGTGAGCGAACAGGTTTCGTCCGATCATGTGCCCGCAGCCGTGGCGCTGAACGGCCTCAGCTACAATCTGGCGCGCAGCGTCGCCCCGGCGATCGGCGGTATCGTCGTGGCCGCCGCTGGCGCCACCGCCGCCTTCGTGCTGAACGCTGTGCTTTATCTGCCGCTGTTCGTGGTGCTCTATGGCTGGCGCCGCGACCGGCCGCCCTCCCGGCTGCCGCCAGAAGGCCTGCGGCGCGCAATCGTCTCCGGCGTGCGCTATATTCTGAATTCACCGCAGACCCGGGTGGTGCTGTTTCGGACGCTCGTGACCAGCGTCGGCGGCGGCTCGGCCTTCGCCCTGATCCCTCTGGTCGCCCGCGACCTGCTGCACGGCACCGCCCAGACCTACGGCATCATGCTGGGCGCCTTCGGAGTGGGCGCCGTGATCGGCGCGATCACCATTACCAGCATTCGCGCCCGTATCGGCGATGAGGCGTTGGTGCGCGTCAGTGCGATGGCGATGGGACTTGGCGTCGCGGTGGCCGGCCTCAGTCGCTGGCCGTTGCTGACCGGCCTCGCGCTGCTCGTGACGGGCATGCAATGGACGACGTCAATGACCGTCTACAACATCGGCGTGCAGTTGTCCGCGCCCCGTTGGGTGACCGGCCGCGCGCTCGCCGGCTACCAGACGGCGATCGCCGCCGGCATCGCGCTTGGCGGCTGGTTGTGGGGCGATGTCGCCGATCGTGTCGGCATCGACAACACGCTGCTGATTGCGGGCGCGCTGACGTTCCTCTCGCCGCTGCTCGGCTTGCGTCTGCAGATGCCGACCGCGTTGCGTGTCGATGAGGATCCGGCCCTGCTCGCGGACCCCGAGGTCCATCTGCTGCTCAGTCCCCGCAGCGGCCCGATCGTCATTGAAATGGAATACCGGATCCCGCCGACGGATGCCCGCGCGTTTTACAGCGTGATGCAGGAAGTGCAGCTTAGCCGACAGCGTAACGGCGCCTATGGCTGGTCCATCGCCCGCGATATCACCGACCCCGAACTCTGGACCGAACGCTATCACTGCCCGACCTGGCACGACTATCTGCGGCAGCGGAACCGGCCAACCCAGGCCGAACGGATGTTGACCCAGAGCGCGCAGAAGTTTCATCGCGGCGAACAGCCCGTTCGCATCCGCAGGATGCTGGAGCGGCCGTTCGGATCGGTGCGCTGGAAAGAGGAAACGCCGGATCGCGCAGGCGACGTCTTGGTGCCAATCGCCGCGCCGACCAGCGGCGCCTGATCTGTCAGAGTTGTCCGTGCGCGATCAGGGCGACCACGATATTGGCGAGCGCCACGATCGTTGCTGCGGCCACCAGCGAGTATTCGACCACGATCTGGGTCGTCATCCGGGCCAGCAATGGACGCATCTTTCGAATCATTTGACGAAATTAGCGCGCGTGATCTGAAGGATATCTGAAACGAATTATCGAGGAAGTCGCCGACTTTAGGTAACCGCCTTTAGCCGGCATTAACGCATTAACGAAGGATGTCGGGAAAGCGGCCTGTAATCGACGGCGCCAGACCGGACCGCGATCGAAAACGAGCCCGGATGGTTTCATTTATGGCGATTTCCGGACAAGCGGCCGCCTGTCTATTTTCGGATCGCACTGAGGTCGGAAAAGAACAGCTCGCCGCCATAGCCCGCTTCCACCGGAATCTTTAACGCGCGTCTGCCCTCCACCGAGAGAACCTCCGGCAGGACGGTGACGATCGTGCTGCGGCGCGCCGTTTCCAGCGCATCGGCCACCGTGGTCTGCAATCCCAATTTGGTGATGTTGCGCCGGGTCGGAAACAGCACCTTGAACCGGCCATCGTCGGCGCCCTGAAGCACTGCCCGCGGCGAGGCCCAGATCGAATCCACGGACTCATGGCCATCATGAGCGCCGACCTGATCGTCCGGAGCGGCGGCGAGGAAGAAGTGCGTGTCGAAGCGCTTCGGGACGGTCACCGGCGTGATCCAGTGCGCGAACGGAACCAGCATGTCGAGCGCCAGCACGAGACCCGTGTCCGTGAGCATTTCGGCGAAGGTCACGCGGCCTTCGCACAAGGCCGTGCGGTATCGCGTCTCGACTTGCGAGGCGTGGTCTGCCGCGATGATCGCATCGGAACCGGCGCGCCGCGCCAGCAGGATGCCGGATTCCTCGAAGGTTTCGCGGATCGCCGCGATCCGCAGAGCGAGCGAGGCCGGGTCGGACGTTCCGCCGGTCGCGTAGAGTTCGGGCGTCGCGACGATGGTTTTGTCGTTTGGATCGACACTGCCCCCCGGGAACACCAACGCGCCCGAGGCGAAGTCGATTTCATCGTGCCGCACCATCATGAAGACTTCCATGTCTTCACGCTGGCGGAGCAACAGCATTGTCGATGACAGGCGCGGCGTAACCGGCGGCTTTGTTGTCATTGAGGTCTTCCGATCCGAATGGCCCGGCAAGCGCCCGTCGCGCCGCCCGCCATTCAGGACCATCTCTATTCTGCCGCAACCTGCTTTTCCAGGGGCGGCGGTGGATCGAGAAGATCACGCAGCAGCGCCTCGCGCTTGGCGCGCGTGCTCCGATAGGCCCGCGCCTTGACGGGCCCGTAGCCGCGAATCTCGTCGGGAAGCGACAGCAGCGCAAGCGCGGCACGTTCGTTCTGCGGCGACAGCCGCTCCAGCACCGCCGCGACATCGCTTTCGTACTCCGCGATCAACGCGCGCTCGAGTTGGCGGTCCTCTGAATAGCCAAAGATGTCGAACGGCGTGCCACGCAGGCCGCGCAGACTCGCGAGCAACCTGAAGCCTGTTTTCATCCAGGGACCGAACTGACGCTTCTTCGGCCGGCCGATCCCGTCGTCCTTGGCCGGCAGCAGTGGCGGAGCCAGATTGTAGCTCAGCCTGTAATCGCCTTCGAAGTGCTCGCGGACCTCTCGCTCGAAGCTGCCATCGGTAAACAGCCGTGCGACCTCATACTCGTCCTTATAGGCGAGAAGCTTGGCGTAGCCGATCGCGACCGTCCGCGCCAACGCGTCGTCAAATCCCTGCTCACGGGTCGCGGCCCTGATCCGATCGACCAATGCGCGGTACCGCGCGCCAAGGGCGGCATTCTGATAGGCGCTCAGATGAGCCGAGCGATGTTCAACGATCTCGTCGAGCGACATTTCGCCCAGCGCCCTGGCCGGCGCCGCCTCATCCTTCAACATCGCGGCAACGCGCGCCGGGTCCAGACATGCCAAACGGCCGAGTTCGAACGCCTGGGTGTTGAGCTTGACCGCAACGCCATTGACAGCAATCGCCTGCTCGATCGCCTGCGCGGTGACCGGCAGGAGCCCTTGCTGGTAGGCATAGCCCATCATCATGATGTTGGTGGCAATGCTGTCCCCCAGCAGCGACTCCGCGACATGCGAGAAATCGAAGAATGCGGCCCCCGGCCGCAGTGATGTCTCCAGCACATGGCCGACCTTGCCGCGTCCGAAATCAAGGTCGCGGTTGCGGATGAAGTCCGCGATCGGGATCAGATGCGTGTTGATGACGGCCGAGGTGCGCTCCGCCGCACAGAGCGAAATCGCCTCCTTGCTGACCGCCACGATCTCGTCGGCGGCGAACAAAAGATCGGCCGTGCCGGTGACGATGCGGGAGCAGGTCACCTCCTGGGTGTGTTCGGAGAGGCGGACATGGCTCAGCACCGCGCCGCCCTTCTGGGCAAGCCCGGATATGTCGAGGATCATGCTGGCCTTGCCCTCGATATGAGCGGCCATTCCAAGCAAGGCTCCGACCGTGAGCACGCCGGTGCCGCCGACACCGGCGACAGCGATGTTATAGGGCCGCGCCAAGGAGGGTTTCGTCGCCGGCTCCGGCAAATGGCCGAGATCCTCGAGATTGACAGGCGCTCGCTTGCGCAGCGTGCCGCCATCGATCGTCACGAAGGACGGGCAGAATCCTTTGACGCAGGAATAATCCTTGTTGCAAGTCGACTGATTGATGACCCGCTTGCGGCCGAACTCGGTCTCGAGCGGCTCGACGGAAATGCAGTTCGATTGCACCGAACAGTCGCCGCAGCCTTCGCAGACCGCGGCATTGATCATCACCCGCCGCGCCGGATCCTCCAGCGTGCCGCGCTTGCGGCGGCGGCGCTTTTCAGCCGCGCAAGTCTGGACGAACACGATCGCCGTGCAGCCGGGGGTGTCGCGCAGCGTCATCATCACGTGTTCGAGGTCATCGCGATGCGCGGTCTTGACGCCCGGCGCGATGGTGGACGGCGGATAGGCGGCGGGATTCTCGGACACGAGATAAATGTCGCGAATACCCTCGCTGTAGAGCTGAAACGTGATCTGCTGCGGCGAGAGGTCACCATCGACGTGCTGGCCGCCGGTCATGGCGACGGCGTCGTTGTAGAGAATTTTGTAGGTGATGTTGGCCTTCGACGCGATCGCCTGCCGGATCGCGAGGATGCCGGAGTGGAAATAGGTGCCGTCGCCGAGATTGGCGAAGATGTGCTTTTCGTTGGTGAAGGGCGCGATGCCGACCCATGGCACGCCCTCGCCGCCCATATGCGTGAAGGTCTCGGTGTTGCGATCCATCCACAGCGTCATGAAATGACAGCCGATGCCGGCCAGAGCGCGGCTGCCTTCCGGCACCTTGGTCGAGGTGTTGTGCGGGCAGCCCGAGCAGAAATAAGGCGTGCGCACGACCGGCGGGATGGCCTGCACCTGCGATGCCTCGCGGCCATGGAACCAGTCTGCCTTGGCGCGCAACAGCGCCGCGATTTCGGGATCGATCTCCATGGCGAGCAGCCGGTCGGTGATCGAGGTCGCCACCCGCGACACCGTCATCTCCTCGGCAAACGGCAGGAAGCGCTTGTCGTGCTCGTCCATCTTGCCGACGATGCGCGGCCGGACATCGTCCCGCCAGTTAAAGAGCTCCTGCTTGACCTGGTTTTCGACGATCTCGCGCCGCTCCTCGACGATCAGGATTTCCTCGAGCCCGACGGCGAAGTTGCGCACACCCTCCGGCTCCAGCGGCCAGGGCATGCCGATCTTGTAGAGGCGGAGCCCGATCCGTGCGGCGACCTGTTCGGTGACGCCGAGTTCGCGCAGCGCCTGGCGGACATCTTCATAGCTTTTGCCCGAGGCCATGATGCCGAAGCGCGCTTTCGGCGAATCCATCGTGATGCGGTCGACCTTGTTGGCCCGCGCGAAGGCGATGGCGGCGAAGCCCTTGTAATCCTGCAGGCGGCGATCCTGCGAAAACCGGTCGTCGGGCCAGCGCAGATTGAGGCCGCCCGGCGGCATCTCGAAATCCGAGGGAATGATGAAGGGCTTCATCTCGTCGGTGAGATCGATCTCGGCCGTGGTCTCGACGGTCTCGGTGATCACCTTCATGCCGACCCAGCAGCCGGAGTAGCGCGACATCGCGATCCCCAGCAGGCCCATCTCGATCATCTCGTGGATGCTGGAGGGATACAGATACGGCATCAACGCCGAGATGAAGGCGTGATCGGATTGATGCGGCACGGTCGAAGACTTGGCGCCGTGGTCGTCGCCGGCCAGGCACAACACGCCGCCTTTCGCCGCCGAGCCGGCGGCATTGCCGTGGCGGAACACGTCGCCGCAGCGATCGACGCCAGGCCCCTTGCCGTACCAGATGCCGACGACGCCGTCGTTCTTTGCGCCGGGCGAGAGATTAAGCTGCTGCGAGCCCCAGATCGCCGTGGCCGCGAGATCTTCGTTGACGCCCGGCTGGAATTTGATGCCGTAATCGGCGAGATGCTTTCGCGCGGCGACCAGCTGCTGGTCGTAGCCACCGAGCGGCGAGCCGCGATAGCCGGAGATGAAGGCGGCGGTGTTCAGGCCATTGGCGCGGTCGCGGCGGATCTGCGCCATCGGCAGCCGCACCAGCGCCTGCGTCCCGGTGAGGAAAACATGGCCCGTCCGTGCGGTGTATTTCTGGTCGAGGCCGATCGCACCAACGTCTAGTCCCATAACCTGCCTCTTCGGACCCGGTTATCGCCCCGACATGACATAGGGACGCGAGTCCACAAGCAACAGTCTATGTCGCTTTTGGCTCTCGACGCAGCAAGAATCCACCGCGCGATGGGCTTGTGATCCTCCCGAAATTTCGTGTCCGGAAACGCAGGCCGCGCGATCCTCGGAGCTGCGTCCAAGAGGTCGCCGCGCAATCATCGATCGGCTGCGCAAAGCTCTTCGGGGGATGTGGGTCGAGATCGCCGACAAGATTCCAGGTGTCGCCCCGCAGGCGCTGAGCCGCATCGCTGCGATCGCGCAAACGGAACGGCGCCGACGCCAGCCGTTCTGCCAATTGCCAGCTGCGGCAACCCCAACGGAGAACCAATCTTTCGCACTGCGCCATGACTGGGTTCCCGATCAAGCCACCCAAAATTCCAGGAACCCCTCCGCACCCCGGAAATTAGTCAATGTCGTAGAACCATTGGAGGACAAACCTATGGCTGAATACCCAAATCCCAACGATCCGTTGTCGACGACGGGGATGTCCCGGTCCGAGGAGATGCGACGCAACGATCGCCTGGAACGTGAGATGCAAGCCGACCCGGAGCTGGTCGAGGGTCAGTCCAGCGCCGGCCGGGTAGCGGCTTACGCGCTCGGCATCCTGCTGCTGCTCGGCGCCGTATTTTACGGTCTGAACGCCGCGAACAACTCGCATCAGACCGCCAGTAACCCGCCGGCCAATGTGGCGCAGAGTTCGCCAACCAATGCGCCGCCCCCTGGCCCACCCGTGCGCAATGTGACCCCGGGTCCGAATACGACGCCGGGGACCACGACCGGATCAGCGCCAAGCCCGACGCCGGCACCGGCTTCGCCGAGCAAGTAAACGGGCGTCATCGCGTTAGCGATGGTGCATTTCAAGGCGGTGCGTTCCGATTTAAGGGTCGGGACGTGCCGCTTTGCGCGTTTCCGGTCCGTTTCGGATCATGGCGGTGATCGCCATTAACGCAATCTCTTCACCACTTAACGGCGTTCCTTAACTGCGTCCGGCAACTGATGTCGTCGACCAGGTTGCGCGGTGCTAGACCCTGCTGATCCCGTAAAACGCGATCGCACGAGAACGCGACGCGAGATCGCGAGGTTCTCATGACCAGTGTCGACGCCGCCTCATCACCGCAGCCGGCCGCTCAAGGCCATATCCAGGACATTTCCCGCGGCCGTCTCGCGCGCGCCATCGCCGCCATCCGCAAGCTCGGATTAAGCGGCCTGCTGCATCTCATCCGCCAGCATGGCGTGAGCGGCACCTATGCCTTTGTCGCCCGCAACATCCGCTTCCTGATCGCGGACCGGCTGGCGCGCGCCTGGGACGCCAGGCACAAGGTCGACACCGCAGGCTCCGTGCAGCTCGGTTCGCTCTCGATCGTCGGCCCCAACAGGGATGCCGGCAATGAGTGTCTCTGCACGTCGCCCAAAACCTTCGATTTCATGATGCGCTATTTGCCGCATCCGCCGGAGGGCCACACCTTCATCGACATCGGCGCCGGCAAATCCCGCACCCTGCTGCTCGCCTCGCGCTACGGCTTTAACAAGATCATCGGCGTCGAATTCGCCAAAGAGTTGGTGGATTGCGCAACCGCCAACATCAAGAGCTTCACTGCGGACTGGCAACGGTGCCGCAATCTCGAAACCATTTGGGCCGACGCCACCCAATACACGCTGCCGGACGGCCCGCTGGTGCTGTTCTTCTACAATCCGTTCTCGCGCGAGGTGTTCGAGGGCGTCCTCGCCAACATCACGGCGTCGTTGCGCGCGACCAAGCGCGACTGCACGATCGTCTACTCCTCCTCCAGCGCCAATGCCATCGACTGGGCGCGGCCGGCGATCCTTGCAACCGGTCTGTTCACCGAAATTCCGACGGCGCCCTCGCCGTCCTTCTGGGATGCCGTCCGCGTGGTGAAATTCGCGGTGTTCAAGGCAAACTAGTTTTCCCGACAGCCGCTGCGAAATCTTGTTTGAGCATGATCTGATCCGAAAACCGGTGCCCACTTTTCGGGATCATGCTCACTGCTTCTTCATCTGCTTCAGCAGCCGCATCGCATTGTCCTGCATCTTCTTCATCTCGGCGTCGATCGCCGCGTCGTCCTCGTCATCGCTGGTCTCTTTTGCAGCCGCCGCGGGCTTCGGCGGCGCCGCCGGATCGGGGCAATTGATCTCCGACGCCTTGATCGCTGAATAGACGTGGCCGGGGCCGGGGTCTTCGGTGCACATCACCTGATCCTTGGTCCCAACCGGCACCATTTTGGAACAGACCACCGTGCCAAAACCGCCCGGCATCGTCATGTTGCAATTCACCTCGCATTGCATCGGCGCGCTGTAGGGATTGCTCATGATGACCGACACCGTCTTCCTGTCCGGTGACAGCTTGCAAGAGGCGACGTCGGCGGCGAGCGCCGGCTGGGCAATGGCGGCAAATAGAGCGAGGCAGGCAAATCGGCGCATGGGGTCCCCTTTTGCGATGATGCTGCCAGATTGGTCGCAAGCGGGAACAAGCGGGTTCGAATCGGCCTTTCAGGTATTTTCGGCGCCGAGTAGTGCCCTCACAACGGCAGATTGTCGTGTTTCTTCGCGGGCATCTCGACCTTCTTGTCGCGCAGCATGGCGAGCGCGCGCGCGATGCGGCGGCGGGTCGAATGCGGCATGATGACGTCGTCGATATAGCCGCGCTCGGCGGCGACGAAAGGCGACAGGAAGCGGTCTTCATATTCCTTCGTCCGCGCCGCGATCTTTTGCGCGTCGCCGATATCGGCGCGGAAGATGATCTCGACCGC
>Ga0081455_10001243_pt1 | contig 31867 bp, 30 predicted proteins | sample TabmetS3T2R1_FD_70207 | JGI IMG/M metagenome (GOLD analysis project Ga0081455, IMG submission 70207) | Tabebuia heterophylla rhizosphere microbial communities from the University of Puerto Rico - S3T2R1 | ecosystem: Host-associated > Plants > Roots > Rhizosphere ... | reverse complement strand
TCGAGGGCGTGATGGGGTTGTTCGACGGCGTCGGCGGACGCGGCGCCACGGCCGATCTCGCGGCGCTAATCAAGTGGCCGGTCGTGCTGGTGCTCGACGTGAAGGGCCAGACCGAGACTGCCGCCGCCGTTGCTGCGGGCTGCGCAGCCTATCGCGAGGACGTGGTCGTTGCCGGCGTCATCCTCAATCGGGTCGCGAGTACACGTCATCTGTCCTTGATCGAGCCAGGCTTTTCGAAGATCGGCCTCAAATTGTTCGGCGCGTTGGGTGAGGATGCGCGGCTCGTCCTGCCCGAGCGACACCTTGGCCTTGTCCAGGCCCTCGAGACCGCTGACCTCGAGAGCCGCCTCGACCGGTTGGCCGACGCGGTCGCCGGGTCGATTGACCTCTCCGCCGTTGAAGGCAGTGCGCGCGAGGCTTTCCTGCCGAAGACGGCGGCCCTCCAGGTCGAACCTCCCGGACAACGCATCGCCGTTGCATCGGATCGGGCCTTCTCCTTCATGTACCCGCATCTTCTCGAGCATTGGCGTGCGGCAGGCGCCGAGATCCTCCCGTTCTCGCCGCTGGCAGATGAGCGTCCGGCGCCTGATGCCGATGCCGTGTGGCTGCCCGGCGGCTATCCCGAGCTGCATGCCGGTGTGCTCGCCGCGGCCCAGCGGTTCCAACAGGGCTTGCGCCATGCGGCAGCGCGCGCGGTGTCGATCCACGGCGAATGCGGCGGCTACATGGTGCTGGGACAGGGGATCGTCGATGCCGCCGGCGACCGTCACGCGATGGCCGGCTTGCTCGAGCTCGAAACCTCGTTTGCCGCGCGTCGTCTGCATCTCGGCTATCGCCGGGCCCGCTTGCGCAGCGACGGCGCGCTTGGTCGACAGGGAACCGAAGTGCTGGGTCACGAGTTCCATTATGCCTCGATCGTCTCGATGGGCGACGAGCCTCTCGTCGATTGCCGCGACGCCAATGGAGCAAAAGTGGCAGAGGCTGGCGCGCGACGTGGGCCGGTCAGCGGCACCTTCTTCCATCTTCTCTGCGCAGGATCGCCATGACCAGGATCAAGCGGCCGCCACCGGGACATCTGCCGTTCGATGCAACCTTTCGCGCGACCTTCCGCGATCTGGTGCTGTGGCGGCGGGACGTGCGGCGGTTTCGCCGCGATCCGGTGCCGGACAAGCTGCTCGACGATTTGATCGAGCTTGCCACGCATGCGCCGTCGGTGGGTTTGAGCCAACCCTGGCGCTTCGTGAAGGTGAACTCCCCCCAACGGCGACAGGTCGTGTGGGAGAGCTTCGCGGCGGCCAATGAGGAAGCGCTGAAGGAATACGAAGGCACGCAACGCGCCAACTACGCCAGCCTCAAGCTCGCCGGCCTGAAGGAAGCGCCCATTCATCTTGCGGTCTTCGCCGACGAATCGACCACCACGGGCAGTGGTCTCGGCCGCCAGACCATGCCCGAGACGCTGCGCTATTCCGTCGTCTCGGCCGTGCAGACGCTCTGGCTCGCCGCCCGTGCGGAAGGGCTTGGCGTGGGCTGGGTGTCGATCCTCGACCCTGCCGCCGTTACCCGGGCGCTCGACGTGCCGGCAGGCTGGACCCTGGTTGCGTACCTCGACCTGGGCTGGCCGGCCGAGGAACATCTCGATCCGGAGCTGGAGCGGCACCATTGGGAACGGCGCCACTATACCGGTGACCTGGTGTTCGAGCGTTGAGGCTGCCGGCCAGGAATTTGTCGCATTTCAGCGGCAAGTGCCGTTGCGAGTCCGAAGGATCGGGGATGCGGTTCCCGGGAGCTACGTAAGCGACATATGCGGTTCGCACGACTGATCGCGATGCTGTTGGGAAGCGGGTTTGCTCTGCTGGCGATCGCGCTCTTTCTCGCGTCGCTGCCTGTCAGTGCCCGCGAGCGCGACGACGTCGACGATGGCTTGGCCAACGACGGCTACACCGACCATCTGTCGCGCGCCACGGCGACTCGCATCCTGGATCTGTATGTCGATCGTGAGTTCGACATTCCGGACCGTCGATACATCCTGTCGGCTGTCCGGCAATGGAACTATGCCTTGAACGGCTTTGTCCGCTTCCGGACCAGCCTGCTGCCGCAGGATGTGCCATCGAGCATGATAGCCGAGATCAAGCGGACAGGTGGATGGATCGTGGCACGCGTCGACAGCCGCCATCCTGTCACGCAAACCGGCGAGGGCCGTCATGCGCTGGCACTGACGGTCGGCGATCGCCACACCGGCTTCGTTTATGTAATCAGCGACCGCATTGGGGGTCGCCGTTTGACGGGAGTCGTCCTGCACGAATTCGGGCATGTGCTGGGGGCTGGCCATGACTCAGCAGGCTTGATGGCGCCGGTTTATAGTGCGGTGGCGTCGCGCTGCATCGATCATGATGCAATGGCCATGGTCGCCGAGGTGCAGCGACTGCCGCTGTCACAGCTCAACTGGTGCGTGGACCCGAGCGGAGATCGCCGCTTGATGTCGCGGCGCTAGCGCGCCGACTCAGTGTCGTAGAGTTCGACATGCGGTGCGCGCACGGCGCGCATCGTCATGCCCAGTGCCCGCAGGCCGAGGTAGCCGGCGCAGAAAGCCGCAGCGGCCGCGAGATGCTGGGGCTCGATCACCGGCTCATCGAGCAAGGCTCCGGCAAAGTCGGTCATCGCCACCACAAGAAGAGCAAAGCCGACGGTCAACCCATCGACCGTGCGCGGCACGCGTACCAGCCGCCATTTCTGATCGGATGCAACCGACATCAGCCAGCCGCGCGTGCGCCCCACGATGCCGCCTAGCACCAAACCGACAGTCCATTCGGCATCGTGAATGATGGTCGCTTCGACGATACCGGCGAGCAGCATCAGCGCGATCACGGCGGCCAGGGACGGTGGAATGGCGAGGCGCCACAGCTTTACGACGCCACCCGATGACTGCGTGCCGATGGACCAGAGGCAGGCGATGGCGGCTGCCACGGTGAGCACGTTGGAAAGGCTAATCGGTGCGATCATGATCTGAAGCGCAAACCAGAAAATGAATAGGCGCCCACGCGCTGAATATTCTCCTCAACGGTCCTTCTGCCAACTGGGAAATTGACGCGTCAACAAAAGTTGCATCAGCCTGTTTTACTGCCGTGCCAATTGCGCACCATGTGAGGTTGTCGATTCATTCGTTGAGCAATACAGCGTCGAGTGCCGGCCGCCCGCGGATCATGTCCGCCGCTTTCTCGGCGATCATCAGTACTGAAGCGTTGAGGTTGGCCGACGGCATGGTCGGCATGATCGAGGCATCGACGACACGCAAACCTTCCAGACCGCGGACACGGAGCTGGTCGTCGACCACGGCTGTCGGGTCGCTGTCGGGCGCCATGCGGCAGGTTCCCATGAGATGAAACGTCGTGGTGCCGCGCTGCTTGGCGGCCGCCAGCAGATCAGCGTCGGATTGTGCCTGCGCGCCCGGAAACTCCTCGCGATCATAGTATTTGCTGAGCGGGCGGGAACCGAGCAGCCGTCGTGCGAGCTTCATGCCGGCCAGCAGGACCTGCCGGTCGCTCTCGGCCGCGAGGTAGTTGGGCTGAATGATGGGATGGACGAACGGATCGGCCGACTTGGAACGTACATAGCCTGTGCTATCCGGCCGCTGCTGCCATGACGCGATCGTCATTCCGGGGAAGTCGTCGAGCGTCGATTGCACACCCTCCTTGTAGCTCGCCGGCGTGAAGGTGAGCTGCAGGTCATAATTGTCGACCCGCTCGTCAGACTTCCAGAAGACGTAGATCAGCGTCGGATTGAGCGAAAGGATGCCCTTGCGGGTCAGCGCGTACTTCAGGACCTCACCGGCAAGCCGCAGCCCGTGCGCCTTCTCGTTGATGGTCTCGGCGCCCTTCACGCGGGCCACGAAGCGCGGGGCGTAGTGGTCGCGCAGGTTCTCGCCGACGCCGGGCAGGTCGTGCTGCAGCGGGATGCCGAGCGACTGCAGCAGCGACGCGGGCCCGATGCCGGAGAGCTGCAGAAGTTGGGGTGAATTGACCGCGCCGCCGCTCAGGATCACCTCGCGCCGCGCGCGGACCTCGACCTGCTGACCGTTGCGACCGCCCTTGCGGTAGCGGACGCCCACCGCCTTCTTGCCCTCGAGCACAAGGGAGGTGGCATGTGCATGGGTGTGCACGGCGAGGTTGGGCCGCTTCATCGCCGGATGGAGATAGCCTCGCGCGGCACTGACGCGGCGACCGTTGCGGATGATGCGCTGCACGTAGCTGACGCCCGCCTGCAAGGTGCCGTTGTAGTCCGTGTTGCGCGGGATCCCCATCTCGACCGCGCCTTCGATGAAGGCCTCGCACAGAGGATCGCGCCAGTCGAGATCGGTGATCGGGAGATTGCCGTCGCGGCCGCGGAACGTATCGTCCACCTCGGGGGCGATGCGCTGCTCGGTACGCCGGAAGTAGGGCAGCACGTCGGCATAGCCCCAACTGCGATTGCCGCGCTGCGCCCAGCCGTCAAAATCGAGCCGCTGGCCACGATTGTAGATGTGGCCGTTGATCGAGCTCGAACCGCCCAGCGTCTTGCCGCGCGGTGCGGCGATGCGCCGGCCGCCGGTCCATTCGCTGGGCTCGGACGTGTAGAGCCAGTTCACCCGGGGGTTGACCAGCGTGTACATGAAGCCGGCCGGGATATGGATGAAGGGATGCCAGTCGCTGGGGCCGGCTTCGAGCACGCAGACGCTCGCCTTGCCGTCCTCGCTCAGCCGGTTCGCAAGCACGCTGCCCGCCGATCCGGCGCCCACGATCACGTAGTCGAAGCTCTCCATTCGCCTTGTTTCCCCCGATGAGTCATCTTCTTTGAATCAGGCAGCGCTGGCCGGGCGCGACGAGCCGAACGCGGGCATCACCTCGCGGGCAAAGGCGCGCAGATTGGCGACCGAGGCATTGGGATCGACCAGCAGGATGTTGGTGGCGCCGCCGGCTTCAAGTTCCTTCAGGCGAGCGATCACTTCCTCGGGCATGCCGAGGAGCGAGGCCGTGTCGTCCTCGATCCGCTCGGGAAGCTTGTCGCGCGCGAGATCGCCAATCGTTGCCAGCACGCGCTTGCGGGTTTCCAGGGCCTGCGCGCGTTCGCTCTCGTGATGGATCATCTGCAGCGGACGCGCCGTCGCCACCATGCGAGGATCATAAACGCGGCCTACGCGCTCGCATTCCTCGCGGAAGATCGCGATGCGCTCGATGATCTGGTCGACCTGGGCAAGCTGGTCGAGCAGCAGGTTGTAGCCCTCGCGTGCCGCACGGCGGATGCTGTCGTGGCTGCCGGCCGCCAGCCAGAGCGGCGGATGCGGACGCTGCAGCGGCTCGGGCTCGACCACGATGTTGTCGTAATGCCAGCGTTTGCCGTGGTGGCTGAATCGCCCCTCGGTGGTCCAGGCCTTGCGGATGATCTCCATCGCCTCGTCGAAGCGTTCGGTCGCCTCTGCCATCGGAATGCAGAAGCCGTCGAACTCGGCCTTGCGGTAGCCCTTGCCGACACCGAAATCGACTCGGCCGCCGGTCAGCAAATCGAGCGTGGCGACCTGCTCGGCGATCAGCACCGGATTGTGCCAGGGCAGCACGACGACCGCGGTGCCGAGGCGGATGTTCCGCGTCCGGGCGGCGAGATAGGCCAGCACGGTCATCGATGCCGAGACCTGGCCCTGTCCGGTGAAATGATGCTCGACCATGAAGAGCTGGGCGAAGCCCAGCCGATCGGCCTCGACCACATATTCGATGAAACTCTCGTAACCCTGGCTGTCTTCGAGGCCGATGCTGCGCTTGGTCCTGGCGCCGCCGAACAGTCCGAACCGCATTCCGAATTCCTTCGCCGCCCTTCCGTCTGTCAAACAACGACCCTAACCGATCCTGCAAATCGGCACTAGGCAACGATCCCCGGTCTGGCGCAGACTGCGGACCACAAGGCGAAAAAATCGCCGCGCTTGGGAGGGAAAGAACGATGTCGCAGCGGCCGCGCCGCCGGTTTGCCTTGCTGGCGGATTGACCGGCCCATGGATGCCTCGCTCGATCTGCTCGTGAATGCGGTGATTTCCGGATTGTTGCTGGGCGGCTTCTACGCCGCGGTCTCGATCGGCGTCGCGATCTCCTTCGGCATGCTCGATATCGTGAACATCGCACACCCGGGCTTCATTCTGCTCGGCTCCTATGTCGCCTACTTCGCCAATACGATGTTGGGGATGGACCCCATCCTGGCGGCCGTGATCGCACTCCCGGCTTTCTATGCGCTCGGCGCGCTCGTCTATCAGGTCTACTACGTCGCCTTCGAGCGACGACAGGACCAGTCGCTGGGTGGCCTGTCGTTCTTCTTTGGCCTGCTGTTCATCACCGAGGTGGCGCTCGTATTGGTTTTCGGCGTCGACTACCGGCTGGTACAGGCCCGCTATATCGGCCCCAGCCTCAATCTCGGCTGGATCGAACTGCCGCTGCGCCTGTTCGTGCCCTTTCTCGTCTCGATGGTCATGGTGGTCGGCCTTCAGCTCTTCCTGTCGCGCAGCTTTCTCGGCCGCGCGATCGAAGCGGTGGCGCAGGACCAGCTCGCATTGCGCCTGATGGCGGCCAATCCCACGCGGATCAAGCGCGTGGCGTTCGGACTCTCGTTCGCGACCGCCGCGATCGCCGGTGCCATCCTGATCGTCATCCAGCCGGTGGAGCCGTCGATCGGTCGCGAATATATCGGCCGCGTCTTCGCGATCTGTGTGCTGGGCGGTCTCGGGAGTTTCTCCGGCATGGTGATCGCGGCGGTGACGCTGGGTGTGGTCGAAAGTCTCACCGCAACCTTCTTCGGACCGTCCTGGGCGCCTGCCGTGTCGTTCGGCGTTCTCCTTGTGACGCTTGCGGTTCGGCCCAGTGGTATCCTTGGTCGATAAGGGGGCCGACAAGGCGGCGGCTGCTCCCAGGATGGGCAGCGTGCCCTTCGTGCTGGCGCTCGTCTGCGTGGCGGCCGCGTTGTTCGCGGTCGGACGTTGGCTGAATATCAGTTACGCTTTCTTCGCCGCCTATGTCGTCGTGCAGTACATCGTGCTCGGCACGGCCTGGAATATCCTGGGTGGCTATACCGGCTACGTGAATTTCGGCATCACCGCCTTCTTTGCCCTCGGCGCCTATTCGAGCGTGGTGCTCTACAAACTTGTGCCGAGCCTGCCGCTGCCGATCATGATGGTGGTGGGTGGGATCGTGGCGGGTCTGGTGGGACTCGGGACCGGATACCTGACGCTGCGCCTGCGCGGTGTGTTCTTCTCGATCGCCACGCTTGCTCTCGCCGTCGTAGTACAGACCCTGATCACCAACTGGGACTTCGTGGGGGGTGCGCGCGGCGCCTATGTGCTGCGCCCTCGAGTGGCACCGCTGATCGGCGGCGATTACATCCAGTATCTGTTCCTGCTCATGCTGGGACTATGCGTGATCGTGCTGACAGTAGCGCGCTCCATCGAGCACTCGGCGCTGGGTTACGGCTTTGCCGCTATTCGGGATGACGAGGGAGCCGCGGAGGCCTCGGGTGTGCCGACGCTTCGGCTCAAGCTGATCGCGACCGTCTTGTCGGGCGGCTTCATGGGCATGGCCGGCGCGCCTTTGCCTTATTACGTCACCTACCTCGATCCGGCCTCCGGCTTCAGCCTGAACTATGCCGTCAATGCGATCGCCATGCCGCTGATCGGCGGAACGTCGAGCTGGCTGGGGCCGGTCGTGGGCGCAGTCCTGGTCGGCGGCCTGCAGGAATACATCCGGGTCACGATCTCCTCGGCGGTGAACGTGCTGGTCGCCGGCGTCCTGCTGGTGGTGTTCGTCGTCCTCGCGCCCGAAGGCATCGTCGGCCTGTTCCGGAGACGGCGGCGATGATGACACCGCTCCTGCAGATCTCGGGCCTGGGCAAGCGGTTCGGCGGCTTCACCGCCCTGCAGGCAATCGATCTCGACGTGCAGGAGGGCGAGCGACTTGGCCTGATCGGTCCCAACGGCTCGGGCAAGTCGACGCTGGTGAACTGCATCTGCGGGACCCTGCGCCATGATGCCGGCAGCGTGCGCTTTGGCGGCAAGACGCTGGACGGGCTGACGGCCCATCAACGTACGCGCGGCGGCCTCGCTCGTAGCTTCCAGCTGCCCCGGCCGTTCGGCACGCTGTCGCTGGCCGAGAACCTACGCATTCCCATCCTCTACGCCGTCAACGCGCGTGGCGAGGGCGGCCTTGCCGGCTCGGCGATCGATGCGCGGTGCCGCGATCTGCTGTCCGAGGTCGGTCTCGCCGACAAGGCACATCGCCTGCCGCGCGACCTGACCCAGATCGAGATGCGCAAGCTCGAGCTGGCGCGCGCCATGGCCGCCCAGCCCAAGCTCCTGTTCGCCGACGAGGTGATGGCCGGCCTGTCGCATGCCGAGATCGACGAGATCATTGCGCTTCTGTTCCGGCTGAACGGCCAGGGCGTGACGGTGATCATGATCGAGCACATCATGCGGGCGGTGATGCAGTTCTCCCAGCGGCTTGCGGTGCTGGTCGCCGGCCGCAAGATCGCCGACGGCAAGCCGGCTGACGTCGTGCGCGACGCCGAAGTCGTGAGGGCTTACCTTGGCGAGTAACCTGACGCTTGCGAATGTCGACGCGGGCTACGGCGCCGTTCGCGTGCTGGAGGACGTTTCGCTCACGGTCGGCGCCGGCGAGACAGTGGCGCTGCTGGGCACCAACGGCAACGGCAAGTCGACCCTCATGAAATCGATCATGGGTATCGTGCGACCATCGGCGGGACGGATCACCGCCACGATCGAGGGCGCGACTCACGAGCTGGTAGGCCGCTCGACGGAAGAGATTGTCGATCTCGGCATCGCCTTTGTACCCGAAGGCCGCCGGCTGTTTCCCAAGCAGACGGTGACCGAGAACCTGCTGCTGGGCGCCTATCGGCCGACCGCGCGTTCGGCCATCGCACGCAACCTCGACTTCTGCTTCGAGACCTTTCCCCGGCTCAAGGAGCGGGCCCGCCAGCTCGCCGGCAGCATGAGCGGCGGCGAGCAACAGATGCTGGCGCTCGCCCGCGCGCTGATGTCCTCGCCGCGCATCCTGCTGATCGACGAGCCGTCGGTCGGCCTGGCGCCGCTGCTGGTGAGCCGCACCATCGACAAGATCAAGGAGCTGAAGGAAGGCTTCAACCTCACCGTGCTGATGGCCGAGCAGAACTTCACCCAGGCCGTCCGTATCGCCGACCGCGGCTACGTGATCGTGCATGGCCGCATCGCCTTCGAAGGCGAGTCGGCGGAAGCGCTGAACAACAACGAGCTGATCCGGGAATTCTATCTCGGTGCCTAGCTTCAGTGGGCCGGCGGGGCACCAGCGCCTGGCGCGGGCTTGCGCAGCAGGAAGATCAGCGGCACCAGTGCCATGAAGCCGATGGCCAGCACCCAGAAAGTATCGATGTAAGACAGGAGCGCGGCCTGCTTCTGGACCATGGCATAGACCATGGCCTGCGCATGATGGAGTGCGTCGACGGTGCTGGACGATCGGGCAAGAAACGCCTGCTGCAGCCGCTGGATCATGTCGTGATACTGGCTGCTGTAGGATCCGACGTGCTCGACGAGGACGCTCTGGTGATATTGCTGGCGTCGCGCGAGCAGCGTGATGGCGAGCGAGATGCCGAAGCTGCCGCCGAGATTGCGCATCATGTTGATGAGCGCCGAAGCATCGTTGTTCTTGGCCAGCGGCACGCCGATGAAGGCGACCGTGTTGATCGGGATAAAGAGGAAGGCAAGTCCGACCGACTGGTAGATCCGCGCCCAGGCAAAGGTGTTGTAGTCGACGTCGAGGTAGAAGCGCGTCATGTAGAAGAGTCCGAACGACGTCGCGGCGAGGCCGGAGGCGATGAGCCAGCGGGCGTCGACCCGATTAATAAGGTTTCCGACGATCGGCATCATGAACATCGCCGCCAATCCGCCCGGCGAGAGGACCAGTCCGGCGTCGGTCGCGGTGTAACCCATTAACGCCTGGACGAACTGCGGCAGCAGGACCGTGCTGCTGTTCAGGATGAATCCCAGCATGAACATCAGGAGACAGCCGATCGCGAAGTTCGGGTTCCTGAGCAGCCGCAGGTCGACCACCGGGTCGTCGCGATTGAGCTCCCAGACGACGAAGGCGATGAGGCTCACCGTCGCGGCGATACCGAGATCGAGGATGAGGGAAGACGCCCACCAGTCGTTTTGCTGTCCCTTGTCGAGCACCACCTGGAGCGAGCACATGCCGACGACCAGCAATGCGAAGCCGATGTAGTCGAAGCGCACGCCGCGCGCGAGCTGGGCAAGGCGGGCCGCCGTCCGCTCGGGCGGATCGACGACCACCCGCGCCGCCAGCAGCGTGACAATCGCGCCGACAGGCACGTTCAGGAGGAACACCCAGCGCCAGGAAAAGCTGTCCGTGATCCAGCCGCCGACCGTCGGGCCGATCACCGGCGCCACGATGACGGCGATGCCGAAGGCAGCGAACGCCTGCCCGCGTTTATGCGGCGGGAAGGCGTCAGCCAGGATCGCCTGGGCATTGGGCTGCAGCCCGCCGCCGGTCGCACCCTGCAGGGCACGAAAGAGGATGAGCAGCTCGAGATTGGGGGCAAGGCCGCAGAGCAAAGAGGTGATGCTGAAGCCGATGATGCAGCCGAGGAAATAGCGGCGGCGGCCGATGGTGGAGGCAAGCCAGCCGCTCATCGGCAGGACGATGGCATTCGCGGCGAGATAGGAGGTCAGGACCCAGGTCGACTGGTCCTGGCTTGCCGACAGATTGCCGGCGATGTGCTGCAAGGCGACGTTGGCGATGGAGATGTCGAGCACCTCCATGAAGGCCGCCAGCCCGACGATTGGCGCGATGACCCAAGGGGCCGCCTTGGGCGTGTCGGGCATCGCCGCGGCGGCCTCGCTCGTCATTGCTCGCTCACCGGACCTTGACGCTCGGCACGACCGACATGCCGGGACCGAGCGGTCGCTGCGGATCGGGAAGATCGTCGAACACGATCTTCACCGGCACGCGTTGCACGACCTTGACGTAGTTACCGGTTGCATTCTCCGGCGGCAGCAGGCTGAAAGCGGCGCCGCTGCCTGGCTGGAAGCTGTCGACGTGCCCTTTGAAGACCTGGCCGGGATAGGCATCGATCTGGATCTCGACCGGCTGGCCCACGCGCATCAAGGCGAGTTGCGTTTCCTTGAAATTGGCGGTGACCCAGACGCGCGGCGGCACCAGCGCCATCAGGTTCTGCCCAATCTGCACATAGTCGCCGGGCGCGACGTTCTTGCGCGCAACGCGCCCGGCCTCGGGGGCGACGATTTTTGTGTAGGAAAGATTGAGCCGTGCCTGCTCGACCTGAGCCTTGGCGCCTTCGAGGTTCGCTTTAGCGGCCGCGATCTGGCTGTCCGTGACATCAAGCAGCGCCTCGTCCGAGGCATGTTTCTTCTGCGCCGCCGCCAGGCTGGCCGCAGAGCTCTGCGCATTCGCTGTCGAGTTGTCGAGTTGCTGGCTCGAAATCGCCTTCGCCGCGGCCTGCGCCTGGTCGCGCTTCAACTGGATCTGGGCAACCTCTGCATTGGCCTTCGCGACGCCGATCTGGGCGAGAGACTGCTCCGCATTCGCCTGGTTGACGGCCTGTTGCGCCTTGGCCTGGGCAAGGCTTGCGGCGGCGTTCGCCTGTGTGGCCAGGGCCTGGTCCAGGCTCGCCTGGAAGTTTGCCGGGTCGATCTCGATCAGGATGTCGCCCGCTTTCACCAACTGGTTGTCGTCGACCAGCACTCGCACGACGCGGCCGGCGACCTGCGGCGCAACCTGCACCAAATGCACATCGATGAACGCATCGTCGGTCGATTCCCACTGGCGTGCCTGGAGCCACCAGAAGACGCCGCCGATCAGCGCGGCGCCGAAAACGGCGGCCAAGAGCAGGAAGGGCACGCGGCGACGGCGCTTTTTTTTCAGCTTGGGGAGGGGAGGATCAGCAACAGTTGGAGCGGTGGAGACCGGCCGCTCGACTGTTTCGGTTTCGTAGGGGCTCATTTGTCAGCCTCCCCGAGCGACGCTGCGACTGCCGTTCCGTTGTGTTCTCGGTCCGGGGCAAGGCCTGGCAACAGGAGTTGGAGCAACGCGTCACGCAGTCCGTCGACATCGAGGGGACGCCCTTCGATTGGGCCGAAGGAATGCTGCCAGAGCATGCCGACGACGAGCGGCGCCACGACGCAGCGGACTGTGTTCTCGACATCCATCGGACGGAACTCGCCGCTTTTCACGCCGGCTTGCAGCACGCGCCTGAACAGGCTCATACCGCGATGGACAACCTCTTCGAGGTAGAAGCGTGTGATGTCGGGGAAGTTGCCCGATTCAGCGATGACGATCTTCGAGAGGGCGCTTGATGGCTTGGTCAACACGGTCGACCATCTGGCGACAAGTTGCGCCAGGAGGACCGGCGCAGGTTCGCGGGCTTCCTCGATCATCGCCTCACTGCTGATCAGGTTGGGCACGATCGACTGCCGCACCACCGCCTTGAACAGCTCTTCCTTGTTCGGGAAATAGAGGTAGAGCGTCCCCTTGGTGACGCCGGCCCGCTTGGCGACTTCTTCCAGGCGCGTGGCGGCAAAACCTCGTTCGGCAAAGCATGCGAGCGCTGCTGTCGCGATTTCGCCCGGGCGCGCTTCCTTGCGCCGCCGTCGTCTCGCCGGTGAGGGGGACGTGAACGAGAGGTCGGAAAGAGACTGGGACATTCCAGTAAATTACCTTCTGGTCAGTAATTAATGAAGCCCAATCCGGAAGGTTGCCGGACAAATTGGCCGCCGGATCAAGATCCCGGCGGCCAAAAAGACTCTGTATTTTCAATCCCCTAAAGCGGGGCTTGGCTTACTTCGTCGGATCGTATGGATAGACGAGCTTGCCCGTGGCGTACTTCTTGGGCCAGAGGATCACTTCGGTCTTGGGGTCGCGGAACTGGTCCACGTCGTTGCCGGAAATGCCCTGGAACTGCACCGCCATAACCTGCGATTCGGACCATTCGCCTTCGGCGTTGAACTTGACCTCGCCGGCTACAGTCTTGAAGGTCGTCTTGCGTGCGTAGTCGGCGAGCTTGTCGTCGTCGGTGCCCTTGGTCGCGGTCACCGCCTGTTCGACGATCTGGCAGAGCGCATAGCCGAACGGTGGCATGTAGTAGCCGAGCAGATCGACGCCGGCCGCGGCCGATCGCGTCTGGTATTTCTTGATGAGGGCGCGGCCCTCGTCGGTCGCAAAGCCGGCCCAGGGCAACCAGAAATCATACGTCACGATGCCGTTGAGCAGCGGCCCGAGCTGCGTCTTGATGGCCGTCGCCTGCAAGCCGACCATGCCGCCACCGAACAGTTTGGGCTTGAAGCCGACCTCGCGTGCGGCACGAATGATACCGACCGTGTCGGCTGGATAAGACGCCGAGAAGTAGATGTCCGGATTGGTAGCGGCCACGGCGCGCACGACGGGCGTGTAGTCAGGCGTGTTGGGCGGATAGGTCTTGTCGTAGACGATCTTGAGGCCGAGCTCCTTGGCGGTGACGCGCACGCCGTCGAGCGCGTTGCGCGGGAACTCAGCATCGGCGCCTGTGATGGCCAGCGTCTGCGGCTTGGGATTTTGCTCCATCGCCACGCCGAAGAAGCCATCAGAGAACGAGCGCTTTGGATTGGGTCCGCCGGTCGGCGTGACCGAGAAATAGCGCGGATAGTGGAACTCCGAATTCACGGCGAGTCCCAGCAGCGAGAAGAAGGTCCGGTCGTGCTGCATGATGACCGGCATGGCCGGCGCGACCATGTTGGTCGCATAGCCGCTGGTAACGATGTCGACCTTATCGACGTCGAGGAGCTTGGTGTAGATGCCCGGGACGTTCGACGGATTGGAGGCATCGTCGTAATAGACAAGCTTCACCGGCCGGCCGAGCAGGCCGCCGCGCGCGTTGATGTCCTCTTCCCAGATTTGCATGCCGAGCAGTGCCGACTTGCCATTGGGGGCGAGGCTGCCGGTCAGCGCCATGCCGAAGCCGATCGTGAAGGGCTTGGTATCGGCCCAGGCCCGGCCGGCAAGGCCGGTGGCGGCGCCGGCCACGGCCAACTTTCCTAACTTGCGACGCTCTATCAGCATGTCATTTTCCTCCCGATATCATTTTCTTGATCCTAGCCTTGCGAAAGCTTGCGTGACAACGACCGGTCAGAGCAGCGGCGGCGGCCCCGCGAGGCCAAGCGCGTGCTGGCCGAAGATGCTGCCCTGTATGTCGGGCGAGAACATCACGTGGGCGTTGGCCGCGTGCGCGTCGCGGAACAGCCGCTGCATGTTGCTGGTGAGATAGAGGCCGCCCGAGCCCGCGATGCCCATCAGGATGTCGACCGCTTCGACGCAGAGGCGCACCGAGAAGAAAGCGTCACGCCGATAGCGAACCTTGTCCTCGTGCGCCGGTTCGCGGCCAGACCTCGCTACCGCCATCGCATGACGGCAGGCTTCCCGCATCATCAACCTCGCACCATCGATGCGTGCGGCTGCTTCCGCCACCTTGATCTGGATTGGTTGGCTCGCAGCGACAGGCAGGCCCGTCATCGTTGCATTGCGCTTGCGGGCCGTACCGACCGTCGTTTCGTACGCTCCTTCGGCACAGCCCAGCATGACGCCGGCCAGGACATAGGGGCCGAGCGCAAGCAGGGGCAGGCGGAAGAGCGGCGTGTCGTTCACGGCCGATCCCGGATGCGGCTTGCCGTTCATGGCCCACGCCGTGATCGTCCGCCGTTCGGGGACGAACAGGCTCTTGGTCGCCACATCCTTTGAGCCGGTGCCGCAAAGTCCTGCGGCATGCCAGGTGTCGATGATCTCGTATTGCGAGCGGTGGACCAGAGCCAGCCGCTGGTCGATGGGCGGCCCGTCGTCGCGATCGCGCACGGTGAAGGCCAGCAGGTTCCAGTCGGAATTATCGACACCGGAGGAGAGCGGCCAGCGGCCGGAGATCTCGTAGCCGCCGTCGACCTTGCGGCCGCGCCCCGCCGGGAAGACCAGCGATGTCGCGATCAAGACGTCGGTCGAGACGTCCCAGAGCTCGTCCTGCGTTTCCGGCGGAAAGTAGCCCAGCATCCAGTGATGGCTTCCGAGATTGCCGATGTTCCATGCCGTCGATGGACACACGCGCGCGATCTCGGCGCAGACATCGACAAAGATGCCGACATCGAGCTCCGCGCCGCCGACCCGCGCGGGCTGGGTGATGCGGAACAGACCCGCGGCGTGAAGCTCACGCTCGGTGTCGTCCGGCAGCCGTCGCAGTTTCTCGCAGGCGTCGGCGCGCACGGCGATCTTCGGCGCGAGGTCGCGCGCATGTCCGACCATCTCGTCATAACCGATGCCGGCAAAGGAGGTGCGTTCCTTGGGCAGGGTTGCCGACGGCGTCCAATCGAACCTGGCGGCGGTCCGGCCTGTCATCGTGCGCTTCCCTCCCGGTGTTTTGATTTTGACAGACGATGCGGAGTGCCGCCGAAGCGGTCAAGTGCTTGGCCTTTTGTGCAGCGAAAGCCTATCGTCCCATTCAACTTGCTTGCGAAGGATATCGACATGACCGCTCCCGATCGTCTGCGCGCTCTTCTCGCCCAACCGGGCTTCGTCGCGATGCCTGCCGTCTGGGACGGATTGACTGCGAAACTTGCGGCCGGAGCCGGATTCAAGACGGCGTTCCTTTCAGGCTCTTGCGTCGCGGCAAGCCGGCTCGGCGGTCCCGATCTCGACCTGATTTCGTTCGGCGAGATGTTCGAGTCCTTCAACATGGTGCATGGCGCGGCGCCGGACCTGTTGGTGCTGGCCGACGGCGATCATGGCTACGGCAACGCGATGAACGTCCAGCGCACGGTTCGCGCCTATGGCCGCGCTGGCGCTGCGGCTGTGTTGATCGAGGACAAGATCACGCCGCGCGCGTTGACGGCGGCCGGCAAGCCCTGCCTGCCGCGCGAGGAAGTGCGCATGAAGATCCGGGCTGCAGTTTCGGCAGCGAAGGAGTCCGGCATCCTGGTGCTGGCGCGCACCGATTGCCGGCCGACCCAGGGGATCGACGAGGCGGTCGCGCGCATCGAGATGTATGTCGAGGAAGGCGCAGATATCATGTTCCTCGACTCGCCCGCTGACGAAGGTGAGATCCGGCGCGCCGTCGCCGCCGCCAAGGGCAAGCCGTCGTTTGCCGTGCTGTCGCCCGGCGCACCGCGCGCGACTCCCTCCCAGAAGGAAGCGGCGGCTCTTGGCTTCAAGATCGGGACCTTTCCGACCGGCATGCTCTCGCCGGCGGTGGCCGGCATGAAGTCGGGCCTGGCTGCGATCGCTTCAGGCGAATCGGAAACGAAGCTTGCGCTGCCACCGGCCGAGCTGCGCTCGACGCTGGGCTACCCGGACTACGACGTGCAGTCCAAGCCCTTCCTGCTCAAGGCGTCGTGAACGGCCCGATCCGGGCTTCGGTGAAGGCGGGCCGCGCCTGGATGGCGGCCCACCATTGCGCGACACGCGGATGGCGTGAGGCCTTGGTCTCGTCGGGCGCAATCTCCTCGTCGATGCGCTTTACGAACGGGACCACGGCGATGTCGGCGATGGAATAAGCATCGCCGACCAGCCATCGGCCTTGCCCGATCATCTCCTCCATCCTGTCGAGCAGCACCGCCAGCTTGCGGCGGGCCTCGGCGCGCTCCTCCTCGGTATAAGGCTTGCGCGCAGCGCGGAGCCACGCTTCCTGCCGCTCCTTGCTCGGCACCTTCTTGAGCCTTTCCGCCAGCTCCTCGTCCGACCATTTGGCGGCGACCTTCGCCAGCGAATGAACCCAATTGAAGACAATCAGGTTGCCGATCAGCCCGTCGACATGACGAATCCAGTTGCGCATGACAGCGCGCTGGTAGGGATCCGAAGGACGCAAAGGCGGGTCAGGGTAGGTCTCGTCCAGATATTCGCAGATGGTGCCGCTTTCATGCAGCGAGCGGCCATCGTCCAGGATCAGCGCGGGAACGACGCCGTTGGGATTGATCCTGAGATACTCCGGCGAATGATGCTCCATCTTCTCCATGTCGACGACGTGGCTCTCGTAGGCGAGGCCCTTTTCCGCCAGGCAAAGGCGAACGCGGCGTGACGCACTCGAACGCCAGGCATGATGAAGCAACATGGGCAGGTCTCCGCGACGGCAGATGACCGATCATCGCCGGCCGGCTATGGTTGCACAACTTCGAGGGAGCGTCCTTATGGCCCGTCACATCGTCTGCCTGACGTTCGATCATGACCATATCTCTGGATTCATCGCCCGTGGAATGACATCGCCGACAGTGGTATCGCGCGGCGAATATGACACGGTGGTCATCCCTCGTTTGGTCAAGTTGCTGGGCAAGTACGACATCAAGGCGACGTTCTTCACGCCGGGCCATACGATCGACAGCTCACCCCACGCGGTGATGCCCTATGTCGAGGCTGGCCACGAGCTTGCCCATCATGGCTGGACCCACCGCCTGCCGGTGTCGATGCCGCGCGAGGAGGAAGAAGAGGAGATCGTGCGCGGCAACGAGTCGATCAAGCGCGTGAGCGGCAAGTTCGCTCGCGGCTACCGCTCGCCAGCCTGGGACCTGTCGCCCCACTCGATCGAGCTCCTGCTGAAACATGGCATCCAGTACGACAGCTCGCTGATGGGCCACGATTACGACTGCTACTACGCGCGTCAGGGCGACATCGTCGAGCTGAAGACGCCATTTGTGCGCGGGCACGAAACGCAGCTGGTCGAGATGCCGATCAGCTGGTCGCTCGACGACTTCCCGCACTTCGAATACATGCGCAACCCCAACGGCTCGATTCAGGCCGGCCTGATGAATACGAACGGGGTGCTCGAGAATTTCGTCGACGACTTCACCTATATGACCGAGGTCAGCCCGGAGTTTGGCATCCTGACCTACACATTCCATCCCCATGTGATCGGCCGCGGTCATCGCATGATGATGCTGGAGCGCCTGATCAAGAAGCTGGCCGCCGGCGGTGCCGTCTTCATGACCATGGAGCAGGCGATGAAGGAGTGGTTGGCGCGTCGTCCTGTGTCGAAGGCCGCAGAGTAGGCGCTACCACGGCCTGATGAAGGGGAAGGGGCGCGGCTCCGGACGCTTGAACGGGTTGAACACGACCATGAACAGGTGTGAGAAGAGGTCCCCGACCCGGGGATCTTCCGGCGACGTTGCCGGCGTCCACGCCGTGCTCTGCGATAAAGCGAGATCGTTGCGGCAATAGACGGCAAACAGATCGAACGGCCGTGTTCGCGCGGGTTTGTGCCGGATCTGATTGGCGCAGACGCGGGCCGCGGTGAGATCGTTGGCGGCGTCGAACACGAGTACCAGCCGGTAGTCCGGTCGCAGCTCTTCCGCAGGCTTGGCGTAGGTGAACGTCAGGTTGGATTGAGGCTTGTTGGCCTGCATGACCGGGAGGAGGCGGCGTTCCATCTCCTGCTGCGTCATGTCTGGGAAAGGATTGCCGGAGACCTCGACCCGGAAGGTCCTGCCGTTGGTGACGGCATAAAACTCGCCAAAATCGTATTGCGGCGCGTAGTCGGTTCCGCCGATGCCGGCTTCGGGAGTGGCGCATCCGCCAAGGCCGAAAAGCACCGCGACGGCGACAAGAGCGAGGTTCGTGTGTGACATGGACGGCCAACGATCGAGCGTCAGCCTTGTTGCACTTTCTATAAAGTGCCGACAACAGGAACGATGGTCTTAGCGACCGGCAACCGTCCGATAGGCCACGGCCTGAATGGACCGACCACCGCCGGCTGACGCCAACGCCGGATTGACGCCACGAATGGGTTTCTCGCGCTGAGCAATCTCGATCAGCGTCGGCTGGATCGGTGCCGATCCCCAGGTTGGAAGATAGACTTCGAAGGCCGTCGTTTGGGGGCCTCTGTCAGAAGCGGCGTCAGCGGTTGAAAAAGAGAAGCCGACAGCAAACAAAGCGGCGGCTGCACCTGCTGAAATATTGGAAACAATGGACTTAAATAAATTGGGTGTGAACATTTCTCGACAAACGGGCATTACGATTCCGGACAATGCATAAACCCCTATCACGTGTTTTTGTCGCTGTCGTTTCGCAATCGATCCGATGTGAAAGGAATCCGACATTTCCGCTGTAGTTGTGCAGAAAACTTCCCGCCGATGCCTTCGGTCGCTAGGTAAATACCTTGACCGGCCGTGATCCTGGCCGGAGCATCGAACCGAGACGCGGCAAGAAACGGGAAGGATCGATGCCCAAGCTTCTGTCCGAAGCAGCGGTCGCCAGCTACAAGCGCGATGGCTACCATTTTCCGGTCGACGTGTTGTCGGCGTCGGAGACGCGACAATTGCGTGACCGCCTCGAGGAACACGAGGCCCGGACCGGCAGCCCGATCCAGGGTGACCGCCGGCACAAGGCCCATCTTTATCTCACCTGGCTGAATGATCTGATCCGACATCCGCGCATTCTCGACGCGGCAGAGGACGTGCTCGGTCCCGATCTTCTGTGCTGGAGCACCAGCTTTTTCATCAAAGAGCCGTCCGATCCCGGGTTCGTCTCCTGGCACCAGGATGCGACCTATTGGGGATTGAGCTCGCCCGACGTCATGACGGTGTGGGTCGCCTTCACACCGGCCAATCTTCTGAATGGCTGCATGAAGTTCATGCCCGGTTCACATCGCGAGCAGCTCGAACATCACGACACCTTCGACAAGGACAACCTCCTGAGCCGTGGACAGGAGATCGCGGTCAAGGTCGATGAGGCAAAGGGCGTTGCCGTTCCGCTCGAGCCGGGGCAGGCGTCCCTGCACCACGTGCTGTTGGCTCACGGGTCGGCGCCGAACAAGTCCGGAGACCGGCGGATCGGCTTTGCCATCCGCTACATCCCTACGCACGTGAAGCAGGCGGTGGGCGTGAAGGACAGTGCCACGCTGGTGCGCGGCCGGGATCTTTTCAACAACTTCGAGCCCGAGCCGCGTCCCAGTTCCGACTGCGCGCCGGAAGCGCTGGCGGCACACGCCGCCATCGTCGGCCGGCAGGTCCAGATCCTCTACCGCGGCACCGGCGAGGCGCACTTCCGTCCATAGCAGCCGCGCGTTGACCAAAGCGTACCGAATCGGAATCGACGTCGGCGGCACCTTCACCAAGGCCGTCCTGATCGATAATGCAACGCTGCAAGTCGTCGGGCGATATGCCGTTCCGACAACGCATGCCCACGAGCGCGGCGTTTCTGCCGGAGTGGTCGAGGTGTTCCATGCCGTGCTCGACCGCTCCGGGATCGATCCCCGGGATGTCGTTTTTCTTGCCCACAGCACGACCCAGGCGACCAATGCCCTGCTGGAGGGCGATGTCTCGCCGGTAGGCGTGATCGGCATGGCGGGCGGCGCGGCGGCCGAACTGGCCCGCGCGCAGAGCCGGATCGGCGAGATTGAGCTCGCTCCTGGCCATATCCTGACGCCCGGGCATCGGTTCATTGCGGCGGAGGGGCTCGACGAGCAAACGGCAAGGTTGGCGGTCGAGGAGCTGCGGCGGGAGGGCGCGCGTGTCGTAGTTGCCACAAGCGCCTTTGCCGTCGACGACAATGCGAGCGAGGAGACGGTACGCCTCGCAGCCGCCTCACTCGGCCTTCCGGTCACGTGCGGCCACGAGATGTCGAAGCTCTACGGGCTTGCGGCCCGCACCCGCACCGCTGTCATCAATGCCAGCATCCTGCCCCGGATGATCGACACCGCCGCGATGACCGAAGCGAGCGTGCACGAGGCCGGGATCGAAGCGCCCTTGATGATCATGCGCGGCGACGGCGGCGTCATGGATATCCATGAGATGCGCCGGCGCCCCGCCATGACTATGCTCTCCGGGCCCGCGGCAAGCGTGGCGGGCGCGCTGATGCACCTCAGGGTCTCTGACGGGATCTACTTCGAGGTCGGCGGCACGAGCACGAACATCGGCGTCATTCGCAATGGCCGCCCGACGGTGAAGTATGCCCGGATCGGCGGCCACGAGACGCATCTCAGCTCGCTCGATGTGCGGGTGATCGGGGTGGGTGGCGGCAGCATGGTTCGCGTGAGGGAAGGAAGGCTCGGCGACGTCGGCCCGCGCAGTGCCCACATCGCTGGCCTGCGTTACGCGGCGTTCGCGGAGCCCGACACTTTTGTACGCGCCACGGTCGAGCTCATCCGACCGAGAGACGGAGATCCGGCCGACTATGCCGCCGTCCGCGCGCGCGACGGCGAGCTTTACGCACTCACGACGACATGCGCCGCGAATGCCCTGGGCTACGCGAAGCCTGGCGTGCATGCCTACGGCGATCCGGAAGCAGCCCGCGCGGCGCTGGCGCCATTGGCGGCACTGCTTGGTGGCTCGGTCGAGGCGACGGCGCGAGGCATCCTGGAGCGGGCCGCTGACAAGGTCGTGCCGGTCGTCGAGCAGTTGGTCGCCGAATATGGTCTCGACCGCGATCAAGCCATGCTGGTCGGCGAGGGTGGTGGCGCGGGTGCGCTCATTCCCTTCGTGGCCGAACGGATGGATCTGGCGCACGTCATTTCCAAGGATGCGGAAGTGATCTCGTCGATCGGCGTGGCGCTCGCGCTGGTGCGCGAGATGGTGGAGCGCGTCATTCCCGATCCGCAGCCCGAGGATCTGAAGGCGATCCGACGCGAAGCCTTCGATGCCGTGGTACGGATGGGAGCAATGCCCCAGAACGTCGAGGTGACGATCGAGATTGATCCCTACAGCCAGCACGTGCGCGCGACAGCCGTCGGGGCGGTCGAGATGGATTCGACGTCTCGCACCACGGTCGCCGAGGATGAGGCAAGGACGATTGCCGCCCGTTCGTTGGCCGTACCGTTCGAGGCAGCTTATGTCGCGGCGGCGACCGATCGCATGCGGGTGATCCAAGCCGCGATTGCGGGGCGACACCCTGTGCGCGTGATCGATCTCGACGGAACGATCCGCCTTCAGCGCAGCGACGCACGCATAGCGACGTCATCCGTCGAGCGGGCGATCGACACGCTGGAACAGCTCTGGGCAAGTGCAAGCTCGCCACCGGAGATGGCCCTTGTGATGGGCAGCCACATCGTCGATCTCGCCGTCGGCCTTACGCTCGATCAGGCACGCGCCATCGCGCGCACCGAGCTCGATGGCCTGGCGCCGGACACCACCGTGCTTTTCGTGGTCATGGCCGGATTGCGGCGCTGACGGCACACCTCCGAATGCACGGTGTCGGCAACGTCCGGCCACTGCTCACGTTATCGCAATGATCAGTGCAGCTGCGCCGGCGGGGGCGTCATTCCCGAACCTGGAGGTTGCCATGGGCTTTGGCCGTGGAATTCTGCTTTGGCTACTCGGCATTCCGCTGCCGATCATCATCCTGCTTGCGATCTTCTGGCGTTGAGGAGAGCAGCCATGGCTCGGTACTCGCGCAGTGCTGGCAAGGATGTGAAACGGGCAATGAGCCGGCGCAAGAAGGGCTCGTTGAAAAGCGGCAGGGGTGGCAAGGGCGGCACGGTGAAGAGCCGCAAGCAGGCCATTGCCATCGGTCTTTCCGAAGCCCGCAAGAAGGGCAAGAAGGTTCCCAAGCGCAAGACCGCCAGTCGCAAGAAGAAGCTCTAGCGCAGTACGCCGCCTCAGACAGGAGGCGGGACCATCGTTCCTTTCGGCAGCGACGCGCAGTGGTCGTAGATGTCGGACGGCCGCGTGAACCAGACCTTGTCCTTCTGCGGATGGTTCACGATGTGCTGCAAGGCCTCGCGCAGGCAGCGCAGGCGGTAGGGCTGGCCCACGATCATGGTGTGCAGCGCGATCGGGCAGACCAGCGGCTGCTTGGCCGACTGACGTAACAGCTCTTCGAACTGGCCGATGATGAAGTCGCGGAACTCCTCGGGCGAATGGTGCCGCACCAGGATCTGCGGGCTGTCGTTGATTTCGAGCGGATAGGGGACGCTCATCAGTGGTCCTGAGCGCGTCTTCATCCAGAGCGGTTGGTCGTCCGCCGGCCAGTCCATCAGGAAGTCGAAGCCCGTCTCCTTCAGGAGGTCGGGCGTATGATGCGTCGAGGCCATCCAGGGCGCCATCCAGCCGCGCGGCCGCTTTCCGGATGCTTTTTCGATCGCGTCGCGCACCTCCTCGAGGAAGCGCCGCTCGTCCTGCTCCCACATATGGCCGTGGCGCTCGGCATTGGTGCGGCCATGGCCGATGAACTCGTCGCCTCGCGCCTTCAACGCATCGACGATCTGCGGTGCATAGTTGAACACCGTCGTGTTGATGAGATGCGCCGCCGGCAGGTTGAGTTCGTCGAACAGTTCAAGGCAGCGCCACACGCCGACGCGATTGCCGTAATCGCGCCAGGCGAAGGTGCGCGGATCGGGCGGCGTGCCGGCGACGGTCAGCAGATGACCGTCGCCCGCGCCGAAGGCGAAGTGCTCGATGTTGAGGCCGAGATAGATGGCGAGCCGCTTGCCACCGGGCCAGGAGTAGTCTGGCCGCTCGACGATCGGCGAATAGGTGTAGCGATTGTGAAAGGGAAGATGCAGCATTTCAGTACCCCGCGTTGCGATCGACGACTTCCTTGAGCGGCTCCTGCCGCAGGAAGCGTCCGAGATTGTCGACGAACAAGCGGGCCACGAAGCGATCCCGCTCCGGGTGCGGCCCGCCGATATGGGGCAGCACGATGATGCCCTCGGTTTTCCAGAAGGGATGGTCGGCCGGCAGCGGCTCCTGACGGAAGACGTCAAGAATGGCACCGGCGATCTTCTTCGCCTTCACCGCCGCGATCAGGTCCTCGTCCTTGATGAGATGGCCGCGGCCGAAATTCAGCAGCCAGGCGCCGGGCTTCATCTGGCCGAGCCGCTCGGCATTGATGAAGTTGTCGGTCTCCGCCGTGGCCGGCAGCAGCAGCAATACATAATCTGACTGGGCCAGCACATCAGCGGTGCGCTCGGCGGCCAGCACCTCCGCGACATGCGGCATCGGCGCCGGCCGTCGCTTGGTGCCGATCACGCGCATGCCGAGGGTCGATGCAAAACGCGCCACTTCCTGGCCGATCGCCCCGAGACCCAGGATTCCGAGAGTCTTGCCGTTGAGCGGCCTCGCGACGGCGTGAACCCACTGGCCGCGCTTCTGGTTCTCGGCCGCGGCCGCGTAGGGCTTCGCGATGTAGAACAGGGCCCCCAGGATGTTCTCCGGCATCGATTCGCGATGCGTGCCACGGGCGCAGGTGAGCGTGAGTTTTGCCGGCAGATCCGGCAGCGCGAGCCAGCCCTCGACGCCGGCTGTCATCGATTGCGCCCAGCGCAGCTTCGGCATCGCGGGCAGTAGTCCCGGCGGAACGATGGCCGCCATCAGCGCCTCGGTCTTGGCCAGCTGGCCGGCTGACGGCTTCTCCTTGCGGGGCAGGGTCTCGATCGCCACGCGGTCGGCGAGGCCGGCGGCCGAGACGGCATCAAGGTAGGCCGCAGGTGAATCGGTCCAAAGAAGGACCTCGGTGCGCGTGGCCAAGATGTGGCTCCTCGTGTGTCCATTGACGGTTGGGACGTCGATGGCGCGGGACGCTATCACAAATGGACAGGGTTGCGACGATGGAGCGACCGCCTGTCGGTTCGAGCCGGGCGGTAAGATATGCGTAACAGGCGGTGCCGCTTATATCGCCAAGGCGATAGGATGCGCCGGCGACACTCGAATGAAGCATCGCCGGCGCGGCTGCCGGACTTTAGGGCGCACGGGAAAAGTCGGCAGCCGCCTGAAGATGGGTGCACGGCCCGCAAGCGGCCAGTGACCATGTTGGGCCAATCAGCGTCCATTTTTTGTGACAGGTGAATGTCACCGCGCCGCGTTGCGATGCGCCTGGATGGTCCAAAACATGCATGACTTTCCGCCATAGGCTTCGTGAGAAGACGGAAGGAAATGCGCAGCTCGTCAGCCGGTGCGATCGATCAAGGTCTCGAGCAGGCGCTTGAGCTGTGCCATCGCCTTGCCGCCGTAGTTCTCGGCGAGGAACGCTTCCTGGTCGAGCGCCAGGGGAACCAGTCGACGAACCGTCGCCTTGCCGCGGTCGGAACAGAAAATGAGCACCTTGCGGCGATCGCCGGGGTCGGAGATCCGATAGACGAGCGAATCGGCGACCATGCGATCGATCGTCTTGGTGAGCGTCGGATGGTTGAGCAGGGCCGCTTCGGCAAGGTCGCCCATCGACCGGCCGTTGCCGTCCGCCAACACCTTGAGGATGCGCCATTGCTCGACAGGAACGCCTTCGGTGCGCAACCGCGCCTCGAGCTGGCGGTTGATCTCACGATTCGCCTGGGCAAGCAGATAGGCAAGATGGACTGTAATGGGTGAAGCAGCGGAGGGTGAATCGGACACGGATCAAATCCTGGGGCTCTGGTGAGGGCGCGAGCGATGGCGCATTATGCAATCTATATGTGCTTCAACAGTTGAAAATTCAACATTCCGGATGGTGAAGGCATCGCGGATGAGCGGTTTCGCTCGGCCGTCGATGGACGCAGGATGGGGGCACGCGGGGACCGACAAGGGAGGCTTTTCAATGAACCCGGTTGGTAATGGCGACAACCGATGTTAGCGCAGCGTCCGTACGTGGCTGCGGGATCGCTGGGTTTCCTGCAGGCTGCGGGGCCGGGCCTGCCAGGTGCGTTTCGCCGCCGGGACCGCCGGACGCTGCGTGTCGCGCATTTTACCAGCCTCACCGGATCGGCCGGCATCTGGGGGCCGGCGTCCGTCAACAGCGCCGTCCTGGCTGCCGGCGAGATTAACCGGCGTGGTGGCGTCCTGGGCCGCGAGATCGAACTCGTCGTCCATGACGCGGGCAGCCCGCAGGAGGAGTTGACCCGGGCCGCCGAGGATCTCGTCGCCGCCGAGGATGCCGACATCGTCATGGGCTGCCACATGAGTGCGGCCAGGGTGTCGCTCCGGCAGACCTTCAAAGGGCGTCTTCCTTACGTCTACACGCCGATCTACGAGGGCGGCGAACGCACCCCCGGTGTGCTGGCGATCGGCGAGACGCCGCCGCGCCAGGCGCATCCGGCGATCGCCTGGCTGGCAGAGCGCAAGCACGCGCGACGCTGGTACCTGATCGGTAGCGACTATGTCTGGCCGTGGCTCTCGCATCGTGCCGTCAAACGCTACATCGCGGCCGCCGGTGGCGAGATCGTCGGCGAGGACTTCGTCAAGGTGGGGGAGCACGACCACGATCCCTATCTCGAGCGTATCCGGAAGACCCAGCCGGACGTCGTGTTCATCTCGCTGATCGGTCTCGATGGCATTGTCTTCAATCGCTCGTTCGGTGAGCACGGCCTCAGCTCGAAGATCCTGCGGCTTGCGAATTGCGTCGACGAAACGGTTCTGCTGGGGATTGGCGCCGACAATACGGCCAACCTTTATGCCGCTTCCGGTTATTTCACGAGCGTTCGGACAGGGCCGGGCGAAGCTTTCCGCAACGCCTATCACAACGCCTTCGGCGCCCTGGCGCCTGTGGCTGGATCCACCGCCCAATCCAATTACGAGGGGCTGTATTTCCTCGAGGCCGTCGCCCGCCGTGCCGGCACGTTCGACCCCTGCCGCCTCACCGCCGCCGCAGAGGGCGCCGTCTATGATGGCGGCCGAGGCCAGCTTGGCATGCATCGCCGGCGCGTCGACATGCCGATCTATTTTGCCGAGGCTGACGGCTTCGATTTCCGGCTGCTGGAGACATTCTGACCGACTTCGGTCGCGGCAGAAAAATTATTGAAGATAAAAATATTTCTGTTTTAAGTATTCGCCTCGAAGCGGTCCGGACCGTCGCCACGCTGGCGGCGGCCGTTGCGGTTGGGCGTGGTGGTCATGGGCGACGAAGTCAAACTCGCGTTCGACCTGCTAGCCTTCATCTCGGTCATGGTGCTGATCGTGCTTGGGCTCGGCATCATCGCCAGCATGATGGGCATCTTCAATTTTGCCCACGGCGAGTTCGTCCTGCTCGGCGCCTACACGGTCTACCTCTTCCAGGATAGCGGATTGTCGGCCTGGGCCGGCATCCTTGCCGCGCCGGTGGTGCTGGCCGTGGTCGGCCTGGTGCTCGAACGGCTGGTGATCCGGCGCTTCTATGCCGCGCCCATCGTCGCCATGCTCGGCACCTATGCGATCGGTCTCATGATCCGTGAGACGGTGCGCGCCCTTCTGGGCGGCCAGTACAAGTCGATCAACGAGCCGTTGTCGGGCGCCTTCGTCGTGTTCGGTCTCAACTTCTCGGTCTGGCGCACCGTGATCGTGCTCACGACGATGCTCGTCATCGCCGGCACCTGGTTCTTCCTGTCGCGTACGTCGGTCGGCCTCCAGGTCCGCGGCGCGCTGGAAAATCCCAACCTCGCACGAGCCTGCGGTATCTCGACCAGCAAGCTCTATGCCGCGACCTTCGCCTTCGGCGCGGCGCTGGCCGGTCTCGCCGGCGCCCTGATCGTGCCGCTCTACCAGCTCTCTGCCGACATCGGCACCCGCTTCCTGGTGCAGGCCTTCCTCTCGGTCATGCTGGGCGGCGTCGGCACCTTCGAGGGGCCGGTGCTGGGCGCGGCCGCCGTCGGCGGCATGGCTGCCGGATTACCGTGGATCGTCATCCCGGTGCTTGCCGATCCGCTGGTGTTCGTGATCGCACTCGCGTTCGTGAAATTCCGTCCGCAGGGATTCATCACTCAGGGGAGGCTCTAATCATGACCGACAAACGATCTCGTGAAGAACTGTCACGCCAGGGGCTCGGCCGCCGGCGCCTGATGGGCGCGGGCGCGCTCAGTGCCGCCGGCTGGATCGCTGGTGGCAGTGGCTGGCTGCTGGCGCCCAAGGGGGCCTATGCCGCGGATCCCATCAAGATGGGCATTGCGACCGACATCACCGGCGCTATCGCGCCTTCGGGTAACGCGAACTGGCAGGTCGCGCAGTTCACCGTCGAGCAGATCAACAAGGGCGGCGGCATCCTCGGCCGGCCGATCGAGCTCTATCTCGAGGACACCGCGTCGGATCCGAAGATCGCGGTCGGCAACGTCCGCAAGCTGATCCAGGAGCGCAAGGTCAATGTCGTACTGGGCGGCATCACCTCGGCGATGCGCCAGGCGATCAAGGACCCGATCGTGAACCGCGGCCGCACGCTCTACATCTATCCGCAGCTCTACGAAGGCCAGGAGTGCACCAAGCATCTCTACTGCACGGGTCCCACGCCAGCGCAGCAGTGCGACAAGCTCATTCCCTATCTCATCAAGACGGTCGGCAAGAAGCGCTTCGCCATGCCATCGGCCAACTATGTCTGGCCGCAGCTTCTCAACAAATATGCCCGCAAGGTCATCGAGGCCAATGGCGGCGAGGTCGTGTTCGAGGAATACTATCCGCTCGACCAGGCGGAATACTCGGCCACCATCGGCAAGATCCGCGACGGCAAGGTCGACTGCGTGTTCAACACGGTCATTCCGCCCGGCCTTCAGCCGTTCGTGAAGCAGCTCTACGAGTCGGGCTTCCAGAAGAACGGCGGCGTCCTCAGCTGCGTCTACTACGACGAGAACCTGTTGAACTATCATCCGGCGCAGGAGATGGAGGGGCTCTATAGCTGCCTCGACTACTTCCAGTCGGTGGACGATCCGTTCAGCAAGCAGCTCCAGGCGGACTACTCCAAGAAGTTTCCCGACACCAAGTATCTGTTCACGGCCGGATCGGCGGCCACCGGCATGTATCGTGGCGTGAAGTTCTACGAGGCGGCCGTGAAGGCGACCAACGGCGATCTCGCGCGCGAGGCGGTGTCGGCGGCGATGGACAAAGCCACAATTGCGCAAGGACCTGGCGGCGGCGCCGAAATGGTGCCGGGCCATATGCATTGCAAGATGAACATGTATATCGCGCAGTGCAAAGTCGATGCCGGCAAGACCCGCTACGATGTCATCAGCAAAGCCGACATGGTCGATCCCAAGGAATGCTGAGCGAAGCAGGTTCCGAAATGACTGTCGCGTCCCCGTCGGAGAAACGGCGGGGAGCGGCGGGGCGCGGGCGGTCATTCCGCCGCGTCCTGCCCTACATCGAGGCTGGCGCGCTGGTCGTGGCGCTGGTCCTGCCGTTCGTTCTGGGTGACCGCACCGATCTCGTGACGCTTGCGACCAACGTCCTGATCCTGTCGATGCTCGCCATTAGCTTCGATCTGTGCTGGGGCCTGGCGGGCATCATGAGCTTCGGCCAGGCGCTGTTCTTCGGCGTTGCGGGCTATGCCATCGCGTTGGTGGGGAGGGATCTCGATTTCAGCGATGCATGGGCCACGCTGCCGCTGGCGATGCTGGTCGGGCTCTTGCTGTCAGGCCTGTTCGCCGCCTTCCTGCTGCTCGGCCGCAAGACGCCCAGCATCATCTTCGTGGCCTTTGGCACGCTGACCGGATCCTACGCCGCCGAGCGTCTCGTCTCGGGATGGCAGTATGTCGGCGCCGGCAATGGCCTCTCCTCGGTCAAGCTCCTGAAGCTTGGCGCCTATGAATTCGTCGAGGGCGACACTTTCTATTTCCTGGCGCTTGGCCTGCTGCTGCTGGTCTATCTGGCGGCGCGCTACTTCAAGCAGTCGCAGCTTGGCTTGGTCCTGGCCGGCATGCGCCAGAACGAGGAGCGGCTTTCGTTCCTCGGTTACCGCGTGCAGCTCTTCAAGGCGCTGCTGTTCTCCTTCGCGGGGCTGGTCGCAGGGCTCGGCGGCGCACTGTACAGCTACCACCAGGGTTTCATCGGTCCCGGCAACATGGGACCTGGTCTCTCGACCACCGCGGTCATCTATTGCCTGCTCGGCGGCTCCGGCACGTTGATCGGCCCGATCTTCGGTACGGCGACGGTGGAGGTGCTGTCCTATGCGCTGTCCGACATCGATGCCATCCGGCACATATGGCCGGTCGTCCTTGGTCTGGTGCTGTTGCTTGTCGTGATGTTCCAGCCGCGCGGCATCGTCGGTCTGTTCGTGTCGGATCGCGAGCGCATCGGCTCCTACGGCCGGCGCCGTCCCAGCGGTTGACGCACCATGGCGCTTCTCGAAATTCGCGGCGTCAGCAAGAGCTTCCGCACGCTCCGGGCATTGGATGGTGTCGATATCGATGTCGAGGCCGGCCGGTTCCACGGGCTGATCGGACCCAACGGCTCGGGCAAGAGCACGCTTTTGAAAGCGATTGCGGGCGCACATTTCGCCGATTCCGGCACGATCGTCTTCGACGGCACCGATATCACCCGCGCCACGCCCTACGAGCGCGCCCGGGCCGGCCTCAGCCTAAAATTCCAGATTACCGCCGTGCTGCCGGAATTGTCGGTCTACGACAATATCCTGCTCGCAACCCAGTCGGGCGAGAGCCTGCCGCGGCTCCTGCGATCGTCCTCACGCCGTGCGCTTGGTGAGGAGGTAAGCGGTCTGCTCGAGCGCTTCCGCCTGGTCGATCGCGCCGACGATCTTGCGGGTGAGCTGAGCCATGGCGAGCAGCAGTGGCTGGAGATCGCCATGGCGCTGGCGTTGAAGCCCAAGCTCCTGCTGCTCGACGAGCCGACGGGCGGCATGAGTCCGGAGGAACGGCAGGTGACGGGCAAGCTCCTCGAACCGCTTCGGGCGCATTGCGCCCTGGTCATCGTCGAGCACGACCTGCACTTCATCCGCGACATCTGCGACTACCTGACCGTGCTCGACCAGGGCAAGGTGCTGGACCAGGGCGATGTCGAGACGATCCAGCGCTCGCCCAAGGTCCAGCAGGTGTTCACGACCCGTGTCTGACGCAGCCCTCCTTCAGGTCGATGGTCTCTGCGCTGGCTACGGGCGCAGCCAGGCGTTGTTTGGCGTCTCACTGAAAGTGCCTGCGCGTGGCGCTGTCGCAGTGCTGGGCCGGAACGGCGCCGGCAAGTCGACGCTGCTCAAGGCGTTGTTCGGGGAATTGCCGCCCATGGCTGGTACCATCAGCCTCGGCGGCGCTGCGATCGAGCGCGAATCGGCCGAGCGCCGCGTGCGTCGCGGTATCGGCTATGTGCCGCAAGAGCACGCCATTTTTGCCAAGCTGACGGTGCGCGAAAACCTGCTGCTGGGCTGCGTGCGCCAGCCCGATCAGTCGGGCATGGACTATGTACTCGACTTCTTCCCCAAGCTCGCCGAACGGCTCGCGCAGACCGCGGGCACCCTGTCGGGCGGCGAGCGCAAGATGCTGGCGATCGGCCGCGCCGTGCTGGGCCGGCCGCAGCTTCTCATGCTCGACGAGCCGACCGAAGGCGTTTGGGTCGGCGTGATCGAGGAGATCGCCGAACGGCTGACGCAGCTTTCGAAGGAAATGGCGGTGATCCTGGTCGAGCAGCACATCGAGCTTGCCCTCGAGGTCGCCCAACATGCCTATGTCATCGATCGCGGGCATATCGCCCTCGAGGGTTCCGCTACCTCGGTGAAGAGCGACCCGCAACTGATGCACTATCTCGCGCCATAACGCGGCGATTCATGACTGGAGGAGGAAACCATGGCTGTTCAAGTCCCGACTGAGGAGCAACTGCGCCAGGTGGCGGCCGAGGTGGGCCTTGCGCTCACCGATGCCGACGTGAAGTCGTTCATCGATCTGATGCGCCCGAGCGTGGCGGCCTACAATGTGGTCGACGCCATGCCCGACAACCTGCCGCGCGTGAAATACCCGCGCACGCCGGGCTATCGGCCGCCGGCCAGCGAGAACAAGCACAATGCCTGGTACGTGAAGACCAAGGTCGAGGGCGCCTCGCGCGGCAAGCTCAAGGGCAAGACCGTCGTGCTGAAGGACAACATCATGCTGGCCGGCGTGCCGATGATGAACGGCGCGGCGACGCTCGAGGGCTACGTGCCCGACGTCGATGCCACCGTCGTGACCCGCATCCTCGATGCCGGCGGCACCATCGTTG
>Ga0081455_10001242_pt1 | contig 31869 bp, 31 predicted proteins | sample TabmetS3T2R1_FD_70207 | JGI IMG/M metagenome (GOLD analysis project Ga0081455, IMG submission 70207) | Tabebuia heterophylla rhizosphere microbial communities from the University of Puerto Rico - S3T2R1 | ecosystem: Host-associated > Plants > Roots > Rhizosphere ... | reverse complement strand
CGCGGGCTTCGCCCCCATCATTTGCGCGGCGACGGCATAATCTTCCTCGCGCAGGGACAGGAGCTTGGAGCGGACGGCGCGGCCGAGACTCGGCCAGTCGAGCAGCGCCAGGATCAGCGTGATCCCGAAATAGACCAGGAGCGGCGACCAGGTGACGGGCAGCGCCGCCGACAACGCAAGCCAGAGCGGCAGATGCGGGAAGCTCTTGAGGATTTCGGTGATGCGCTGGACCACGAGATCGACCCAGCCGCCGTAATAGCCCGCGAGCCCACCCAGGATCAGCGCCAGCGTGAAAGAGAGCGTGATGCCGATGATGCCGATGGTGAGCGAGATGCGCGCGGCATAGACGATGCGGCTCAACATGTCGCGGCCGAGCCGGTCGGTGCCCAGCAGGAAGAAGGTGCCGCCCTCAGGCGGGCAGACGAAATGGAACGAACCTTCGATCAGACCCCAGAACTTGTACGATTCGCCGCTGCAGAAAAAACGCAGCTTCTGTCGCTCGGCATGATTGGCCTTGTAGACGCGCTGCAGGGTGTCCTCGTCGCGGTGCGTCGAGAGCCCGTAGACATAGGGGCCGATGAACTGGCCGTCGTGGAAGAGATGGATGCCCTGCGGCGGGGCGAAGATGTAGCGGACGTGGCGCGTGTGCAGGTCGTAGGGCGCGATCCACTCGCAGATCAGGATCGAGAAATACATCACTGCCAGGAAGGCGGCCGACACTACGGCGGGCCGATGGCGGCGGAAGCGCCACCACATCAGCTTCCATTGGCCGGCCATATAGTACTTTTCCTGGTCGGCCGTGAGCTTGTCGGCGACGTAAGGATCCCATGGCTCGCGGCTCACGACATGCGGTGTCGAGGATGGCCGGTCGGCCGGCGGGCGGGGCGCAATGTCACTCATCGCCGCCTCACTTCTCGCCCGCCGCGCCGAACCGGATGCGCGGATCGAGGGCGGCCAGCAAAAGATCGGAGATCAGCATGCCGATCACGGTCAACACCGCGACGAACAACAGGAACGTCGCGGCAAGGTTCACGTCCTGCGTCTTGAGCGCGGTCAACAGCATCGGCCCCATGGTCGGCAGCGACAGCACCACCGAAACGATGACCGATCCGGAAACGACTTCGGGCAACAGATGGCCGATGTCGGCAACGAACGGGTTGATGGCATGGCGCAACGGGTACTTGACCAGCAGCTTCATGGGCGAGAGGCCCTTGGCGCGGCCGGTCACCACGTATTGTTTCTGCAGCTCATCAAGGAGGTTGGCGCGCAGCCTCCGGATCATGCCGGCGGTGCCCGATGTGCCGATCACGATCGTCGGGATGACGAGGTGCTGGGCGACCGAGACGAACTTGGCCCAGGAAAGCGGCTGCTCGATGAACTCGGGATCCATCAGTCCGCCGATCGAGACGCCGAAATAGACCTTGCCGACATAGAGCAGCACCAGGGCCAGGAGGAAGTTGGGAATCGCGAGCCCCAGGAACCCGATGAACGAGGCGGCATAGTCGCCGAACTTGTACTGGTGGGTCGCGGCATAAACGCCGATCACGAACGACACGGTCCAGATGAAGAGGATGGTGCAGCTCTCCATGATGATGGTGAGCGCCAGCCGCTCGCCGATCAGATCCTTCACCGGGACCGTGTCCTGGCAGGAGAGGCCGAAATCCCAACGGAAGATGCCGCCCAGCCAGTGGAAGTAGCGATACCACACCGAATGATCGAGGCCGTAGATCGCACGCAGCTCGCCGGCACGCGCCAGCGCATCGGCATCGCCACGCGCCAGCAGCTCGTCGATCTGCGACGTCACGCAATCGCCCGGCGGCATGTTGATGATCATGTAGACCAGCAGGCTGATGACGAAGAGCGTCGGGATCATCAGCAGCAGGCGGCGGGCGACGTAATGCAACATCAGGCCGCCTCGCGCATCATGCGCACGTAATGGCCGGGCTCGGCTTCGGTCCAGTAGAGCGGCACCGTACCCGTGTCGGTGTAGGGCGCCGGCCATTGCTTGGGATCGGAGGCCTTGCCTTCCATCAATGCTCGCAGGTCGAGTCGCTGGCCGGGATCGGGGAACGGCACGGCGGAGACCAGCGCGCGCGTGTAGGGATGCAGCGGATTGCGGAACAGCACGCCGGCCGGCGCCAGTTCGACCAGGCGGCCGGCGCACATCACGGCGATCCGATCGGCGATGTAATCGACCACCGCGAGATTGTGGCTGATGAAGAGATACGTGAGGCCGAGTTGCTTCTGCAGATCCTTCAGGAGGTTGAGAATCTGCGCCTGGATCGAGACGTCGAGCGCCGACACCGGCTCGTCGCAGATCACCATGTCGGGCCTGAGCGCCAGCGCCCGCGCGATGCCGATGCGCTGCCGCTGGCCGCCGGAGAAGGAATGCGGATAGCGGCTGAGCTGGCGGCGGTCGAGCCCGACCAGCTCCATCAGCTCGCCCACCATCTCGCGGCGATAGCCCTCGTCACCGACCTTATGGATGATCAGCGGCTCGACCAGGATGTCGTAGACCGTCATGCGCGGATTGAGCGAGCCGAACGGGTCCTGGAAGATGAACTGCAGCTTGGTGCGGAAACGGTTGAGCGGTTCGCCCTCCAGGGTCAGCACGTCGGTCTTGCGGCCCCAGTCGTCATAGATCACGCGGCCGGCGCCACCAGGGGCGTCCCCGTTGTCGTCGGCCGACACGCCGCGCATCAGCATCTTGCTGAGCGTGGTCTTGCCGCAACCCGATTCGCCGACCAGTCCCAGGCACTCGCCGCGCTCGACGTCGAAGCTCACGTCGTTCACCGCGCGCACCACGCGCGTCGAGCCACCGCCGAGAAGCTGCTCCAGCAACGTGTCGGCTTTGCGAATGCGGAAGGTCTTGGTGAGATGGCGAACTTTCAGCACCGGCGCCTGAGGATTGAAAGTGGGCAGCGGCTTGGCTTCCGGCTTCTCCCGCAACAGATGTCCGGTCGCGGCCTTGATCTCGCGGATCGGCCGAAGCCGCTCACCAGGCTGCATGTCGAAGCGCGGCACCGCATGCAGCAGCGCCCTGAGATAAGGATGCTGCGGATCGCGGAAGATGTCGTGCAGGTTGCCCGCCTCGACCACCTTGCCGCGATACATCACCACGACATCGTCGGCGACATTGGCGACCACGCCGAGATCGTGCGTGATCATCAGCAGTGCCATTCCCAGTTCTTTCTGCAGGTCCTTCATCAGGCGCAGGATCTGCGCCTGGATCGTGACGTCGAGCGCGGTCGTCGGTTCGTCAGCGATCAGGAGAGCCGGCCGGCATACCAGCGCCATGGCGATCATGGCGCGTTGGCGCAGGCCGCCGGACAGCTCGAACGGATAGGTCCGCAAGGCGCGCTTGGGATCGGGGAAGCCCACCATGCGCAACATCGAGGTCGTGATCTCGTCGATCTCCGACCGGCTGAGCTTGCGGCGCGCCTGGCCGTTGACATGGGCGCCGTGCAATTCGACCGCCTCGCCGATCTGGTCGCCCACGGTATGGAGCGCCGAAAGCGAGGTCATCGGTTCCTGGAAGATGATGGAGATCTCGCCGCCGCGGATCGCCTGCATTTCCGGGCCGGACGCCGACAGCTTGGCGATGTCGACGACCGGTGAGCGATCGCGCGGATCCTTGAAAAGGATGGAGCCGGACGGGATCGAGGCGGCGCGCGGCAGAAGCCCCATGATCGCCTGGCTGCACACCGACTTGCCCGACCCCGACTCGCCCACCAGCGCCACGGTACCGCCCGGCGGGATGGAAAAGGACACGTTGTCGACTGCGCGCAGGATGCCTTCGTGAACGCCGAACTCGACCGTCAAATTCTCGACCCGCAGCAGTTCGTTCATTCCGCTTCTTCCTGCCCCGCTACGGCGATCCCCATCGAGCGCAGATTGATCCGTGTTGCACGGCTGAGCTCGAGTTTCCTGGCCTCCGCAGCATGCGCGGCCCGTTCGACGATATCGTAAAAGCCGTCGAGTGAGGAATCGACTTTCACAGGCCGTGCGCCCGCCGAGCGCACGACAAGCTGCATCCATCCGCCGGTTCGGTCGCGCTTGGTCGAATAGTAGGACAGGATCAGGCGATCGAGCCGTCCCCATTCGACCAGACTGCCGGCCGGCCCGTCGGCCGCGAAGGTGTCGGGGCCGAGAACGTAACGGGTCAGCTGGCGCAGGACGGTCCGTACCAGGAACAACAAGAACAGCAGGCAGGCGGCTGCCAGCAGCACGCCGATCCAGCGATTGACCTCGAGGAACAGCAGAGGCAGGCCGCACAACAAGGCCCCAGCGCCGGCGCGGATATAGTCGGCCCACAACGTCTGGCGCGAATAGCGCAAAACGGCAGAACTCAAGCCCGCGCCTCCCGTGACGCGAAAACGCGCCTTGCCGAGCGCATCTCGACGCCCGGCATTGTTGTTGCTCTCCCCAGCAACGACCTTAGGAAATCCCAGCCTGCCTCGTCCATGGCAAGATGGTGGCTGAGCAGGCCTATCGGCTCTTCCGACGCGCTCCGCGCTGCGCCAAGCGCCGCCACAAGAGCGGCGAGCGCCGCTTCCGTCCCAACGAAGCCGCGATGCCCCTTCCAATCGATGAGATCGAGATGCGTATTGACTTGGCGCAAGCCCCTGACTGGCTCGGCGCGCGGGCGCCGGCCGAAGGTCGAAAGGCCGGAGAAGCCGATCTCGGGCAGGGTGGGCACCAGCCCCGGCGCGATGCGGTTCCACGGCGGCACCAGCACCGGCAAGGCCCGTGGCCCGAACAGCCTTTCGAGCGCCAGCCAGCCGGTCCCAAGCTCGCCCAACGTCACCATGGCCGGGCGATAGGGTCCGAGCTCGCTCTTCTTGTCCGTCGGCGGCGCATGGTTGGTGTGGGCATAGCCATGCTGCAGCACATCGACACAAGGCTCGTCCGCCAACCGCGCCGCCAGCGCGGGTGTCGCCTGGGCCGGAACCACGGCGAGGGCAAGCGGCTGGCCGGTCTGGCGCTGCAGACCGAGCAAGCGGTCGAGCGCCGCCGTCGCCTCGACGGCGTCATCGTCGCGCCACCACAGCTCGGCGACGCGGCCGGTGTCGCGCCAGCGCGCGATCTCCTCGTCGAGGGCGTGCCAACTGCTCATGCGACCTTTGCCCGCAACAGTTCCACCGTCCTCGCTGCACCGTCGACATTGCAGCGCGGGAAGCTGCGCAGCGAAGGACCGGCCAGGGCTTCAGCGATCCCCGCCACAAGACGGCTGGCCGTGAGCGCCTCGGCCGGAACCACCGCCGCCATGCCCCGCGCCGCGAGAAGGCGCGCGCGGTCGGACTGCTCCGTCTCGCGCTCCGTCGTGAACGGTACCAGCACCGCGCGGTCGGCGAAGCGCAGGACGTCGACCACGGTGTTGTAGCCGGCCTGGGAGATCGAGAGGGCCGCGTTGGCAAGCAGCGTCGGGAAATCGGCACGCGCCGGCTCGATAATGACGCCGTCCTGTCCGCCCAGCGCCACGCGGTCGACGTCGGAGAGATTGGCGCCAACCAGGAGCCGCCAGCGACGGTCGGCGAGCGCCCCCTGCCGGCGGGCCGCAAGCGCTGCCTTGAGGAGCGGCGCGCCGACGGCGCCGCCGCCCACGGAAACGACGACCTCGTCCTTGCCAAGGTCGCTGGCCGACGTCCCGCGATCCGGCGACGCGACGTAACCGGTGTAGACCGCGCGCGCGGCGATGCGATCCCAGGCGGCGAAGCTCGCACCGAAATCGGCGATCCGGGGATCGGCATGGATCAGCACGAGATCGAAGGCGTCGAGCATTTCGAGCGTTTCGGCGACACGCTGCGGCGAGACCGTCCGGCGCACGACATCACGCACCGACGAGACGATCAGCGGCCGACGGCGCAACGCACGCGCCGCCTCGAGGAGCGGCACGAGCTCGAAGCGCAGCTGCGTGCGGCCAAAAGGAAACTGCTCGGTGATCACGACGGACGGCCCTTCGGCATGCAAAAGCGACACCAACTCCTGCGCACGGGCCGTGCGGAAGGCCGAATCCATGGGCGTGCCATCGAGGCGGACCAGCTCGCGAAGCCCTTCATCGCGCGCCCGAACCGGAGGCAGCTGGTGCAGGCGCGCGCGTCCAAGCTCGAGCGCCAACGGCGCACCGCCGGAGACCAGAAGCACGTCGAAGCCGCCGTCGGCCAGAGTCCGCGCCAGGACGGCCGCGCGGCGCAAATGGCCGATGCCCAGCAGGTGCTGTACGTAGAAGAAGACGCGCGGGGTCATGCGCCATCCATCGCCACGTTCAGCCGATCGACCGTCACGCCACCGTCGCGACGGGCAGTGAAGTAATGGAGCCTTTGCCAGTCGAGCTTCATCGGCTGGCGATCGGTCATCTGCCATCCCGTCGCCAGGGCAAGGAGCGCGCGGATCGCGGCCTTGTGCGTGACCGCGACGACCGGCTCGCCGGCCGATGCGATTTCCGCCAACCAATCGGAAAGCCGTGCCATGGTCGCGCGCGGCGATTCCCCGTCCGGCGCCTGGAAGTCGAGCCCGCGCCGCTCGGCGTCGAGGAAAGGTGCGCCGACGGTCTCGCGCAACTCGGCGATCGTGTGACCTTCCCAGACGCCGAAGCTCATCTCGCGCAGACGCGGCTCGATCGTGATGGGCGCCGCAGGCCCCACCAGCTCGGCCGTTCGGCGCGCGCGTACCAGCGGGCTGCTGAGGCGCTTCCAGTTTTTTGCCGGCGCGGGCAAGCGCCATTGCCGTGCCATTGCCTCGCCGTCGGCGCTGAGCGGAATGTCCGTCATGCCCTGCAGGCGCCGCGATTCATTCCAGGCGGTCGATGCGTGGCGAAGGATGGCGAAAGGCACGCCGCTCATCGCAGCAACTGCAGGGCGACGCCGAGCGCCCGCGCCGCGACGGGTTCGTCATGGTGTTGCAGTACGCGACGCGACGCGCCCGAGCCGAGTCGCCTCCGTTCAGCAGGATCATCGAGCAGGCGGGCAACCGCGGCGGCAAAAGCGGCGGCATCGCCGATCGGCGTCAGGATACCCGCGACGCCATCGGCCACGACCGCCGGCACACCGCCCGTGCGGCCCGCGACGACGGGCAGGCCGCTCGCTTCAGCCTCGAGAAAAGCCATGCCATAGGCTTCGTTGATTGCGGGCCACAGGTAAAGGTCCGCCGCGGCATAGAATGCTGGCAGCGCCTCATGCGGCACAACGCCGGCGAAGCGCACGCGCGGTCCGAACGGCGCCATCAGCGCCTCGATCTCCGGCCGCGCCGGCCCGTCGCCCACCAGGACCGCCCGCCATGGCCGATCTGCGAGGAGGGAGAATGCCTTGGCGAGAACGCGGTAGGAGTCGAGCTTGTCGCGCTGCCGCATCATGCCGACGCTCAATAGCACCGGCGGGTCGTTGGCCTCTCGTGGCGCCGCGGGGGCCCGGAACGGCGAGGCATCGATGAAGGGCGGCAGGGGCCGCTGATGGGCGCCGGGCTTCAGGCGCATCTTCACGCCAGCGATGTCCCGTGGACTGACCGTCAGCACCAGGTCGGCCGCAGCGATGGCCCGCTCCGCGGCGCGATGGCCGAGCCGCGTCGAGCCCTGCGCGCGGCGCGGGGAATGCGAGGCTTCGGCGATCACGTAAGGAATACCGAGCGCGCGCGTCACCACCGGTCCCAACCAGTCGGGCTTGCGGTACCAGGAATGATAGGTGAACCAGAGGTCAAACCGCTCAGGATGACGCTTCGGCAACGCCCGCCAGCGGGCGATGACGCGCCGTGCCTGATCGCGGGCGCGTCTTTCCAAAGCGAGATGGGCCTCCGGCGCGGGAACCCCCGGCGCGACGCGGCTCTCTGCCGGCATCACCACCCGATGGCCGAGGCGACCGAGCAGGCGCTGCAGACCTCTTGCCATCTCGCGGTCGCCGGAGGCGATAGGGCTGTCGGGCGGCTTCAGCGGCGTGTGCAGGAGCACGCGCATTCCTACTCCGCCGCACGAACCTCAGGCGTCTCGATCTGCGGCGCGAGATTGCTGTTGGCCGGCTGGGCGAGCGAGCGGGCGATCCAGTCGACACCGGCCTCGTAGGAAAAGCGCGTGCGGACGATCTCGTTGGCGCGGTTGCCGAAACGCGCGCGCATCCCGGGATCGCGCGCCAGCCGCTCGAGCGCCACCGCAAGCTGCTCGGGTGCGCCCGGATCGGCCAACAGGCCGTTGTCCTGGTCGGTGATGAATTCGCCGATCGCCGCCGAGCGCGTCGAGACGATCGCCATGCGCTGGTAGCCTGCCTCCTGCAGGACGTTGGGCATGCCCTCGCGGTCGCCGTCATCGGCGGTTTTGCTGGCCAGCACGAAGATGTCGGCACGCTGGTAGGCCGCAAAGACCTCGGCCTGCGGCCGTGCGCCGTGCCAGGTGCAGCGTCCGGCGATGCCCAGCTGCTCGGCCGTCTGCTCGAAGCTGTCGCCCAGCACACCCGCACCGATATGCTCGAAGCGCCAGTTCAAATCCTTGGGCAGGCGCGCCAGGGCGGCCAGCAGGTCGTCGTAGCCTTTCTTGGCGACGCGCCGGCCGACCGACAGGATGACCACGGGATCCTTGGGATCGCTGCCGTCGCGCCGCGAACGTTCGGCCGGCGGCACCGGCAGGTTGGCGAGATCAAGGCCGTGATAGACCAGTCGCAGCCGGTTGCGGTCGGCCACCAGCTCCTTCAGCCGTCCGAGCGCGAAGCGCGTGCACGTAATCAACCAATCGATGTCGCCGAGCTTGGTGCGCAGCTCCCATTCCTGGCTGGTCCAGATGTCCTTGGCATGCGCCGACGCGCTCCACGGCAGGCCACGCATCAACGCGGCGTAGCGTGTCGCCGAGGCTGGGGTATGGATGAAGTGCGCGTACATGCGCTCGATGCCTTGCGGCATCTCGGCCGCCAGCACCATCGCCTGGCCGAAGCGCCTGACGCGGTTGGGCGTGCGATCGCGCACGAGGTCGTGCAGGAAGCGGGCACGGGCGGCGCGGTAGCCCGGCAGCTTGCGAACCTTCCACCACGAGCGCAGCACGCGCAGCGGTTCGTTCTTGAGATACTCGGGCATATAAACGATTGGCGCCTTGACCCGGGCATGTGCCGGATGGACGGCGGGATCGGTCGGCAGCCGCAGCGAATAGATCACGAGCTTGAGCCCGCGTGCCTCCAGCCCGGTCATCTCCTGGGCAATGAAGGTTTCCGACAATCGCGGCCAGCATTTCACTACGACCGCGATGCGCGCGTCATTTCCGTCCGTCATATCTCACCGATGTTCTTCTAAAGCGGGATGCCTGAAACGCCGTCGTCCCGAGCAAAGTGAAGTGGAGGACCTTGCTTTGCGCCGCGCTTCAGCGCGCGGGCTACTGCGCGCGACTTGGCTTGGCCAGGACGACAGAGAGGACTCGAGCTCATCGTGTTAAAGCTTGGCGCGCGTCGCGACATTGTCGGGACGATCCGTGGAAGGCGCGCTTGCGCCGAGCTCGTCGCTTGCCGTCCGGTCGATGGAGGCGAGACCGCGATGAGGATGAGACAGCTGTTTGGACACCAGCCGCCAGACATTGGGAAGGCCATCGAGCAGGCCCGGAACGATCACATCGCTCGGCAAGCCTTGCTGCGGCAGCTGACGGAGCGCCGTCGCCATCACGTGAGGATCGCGCCCGGTCTCGGCATCCAGCATCTCGACCAGGCCGAGGTTGCGCGCGGCGCGGGCCCGGATGAACTGCTCCAGCCGCGGCCGCGTGCGCGGCACGATGATGGCGCGCTTGTCGAACGACAGGATCTCGCAAAAAGTGTTGTAGCCACCCATCGCCACAACGCCTGCGGCGCGATGCATCAACGCACCAAGGTTGTTGGTGAAGGTGAGCGTGCGGATGCTGGGGAACTGTGCCGCGCGCTCCTTGAAGGCCTCGCGTGCGGTCGCCGCCATGAACGGACCGAACACGATCACTGCGCCGTAGGGAATGTGCGGGTCGGCCTCATAGGCCGACAGTACCCAATCGACCAGATCCTCGCCGTCGCCGCCGCCGCCCGCGGTCACAAGGATGAACGGCTCATCGGTCTCCTCAATCTCGTGCGGCAGGTCGACATGCAAGGGCAGGTCGCGGCGGAGGTAGCCGGTGTAGACCGTCTTGTGGCGGACCGACGGCGGCAGATCGAGGCCGGCCAACGGCTTGTTCACCTGCGGCAGGCCATAGGCCCAGATCTCGTCGTAGAGATCGCGCAGCGCGGGCATCACCTTCTTGCGCTGCCACTCGACGGCGAGCTGCGCGGGATCGTCGACCACGTCGCGCAAGCCGAAGATCAGCGGGGTGTCGCGTTCCTTCAGAAGCTCGAGCGCAGGCACGACCTCGCCGCGCAGGCCGAGCGGCTCCTTGTCGACGATGAAAAGGTCGGGCCGATAGATATCGGCGGTGTCGCGGATGATGCGGGTGCGAATCGCTAGCGTGTGCTCGACGCCGACGCGCAGATTGGCGGCGTCGTATTCGCCGGTGATCTGCTTCACCATGCCAGGGATGCGCACGAAATCGATGCCGGACCGGAATTCGTACGACCCGATCACCGGCGAGCCCGACAGGATCAGGACCGAGATCGAGCTGTCGGCCTCGACGATGGCGTTGGCGATGGTGCGGCAGCGGCTGACATGGCCGAGGCCATAGGAATCGTGGCTATAGAGCAGCACACGTTTTGACCGGTTGCTGACGGTCATGCGACGCGATCTCCCCGTAGCCGTCCCTGTGGCCGTTTCCTTGGCCGTTGCACTTGCCCCGACCGGTGAATTTGCGGGACTATGCCACGGGCCGGGCAAGCTGCGAACCCCCGGCCCATTGCAAAAATATTAAATGTAATCAAGGGTCTGATCGAATATAGGTGATTCGAGCCGGTCGCAATCCGGGGTCCGATGCATCGCAGTCTGTTCTCCTACATCTGGCGGCACAGCCGGTCCGAGCAGCTTGTCATCCTCGGGCTGGTGGTGGTGGCGCAGCTCTTCTACTTCCTGTCCCTGACCGTCCCGAAGGCGATCGTCAACAACGGCATCTCGGGCAACGCGTTCAAGGCAGCGGCGGAAGTACGCGTCCTGGCGATCGAGATCCCGCTGCCCGACTTCCTGGGCGGCCACGTCCTGCGGCTGTTCGATGGAATTCGCGTCGACCAACTCCAGTATCTCGTAGTGATGAGTTTCGTCTTCCTGGCCGCGGTGATCGTGAACAGCCAGTTCAAGCGCAGCATCAATACGCTGAAGGGCCGCATGGGCGAGCGCATGCTGCGCCGCCTGCGCTACGAGCTCTACGACCGCATCCTGCGCTTCCCGCCGGCGCACTTCCGCAAGGTCAAGCAGGCCGAACTCGCCACCATGATCAAGGACGAGGTCGAGCCGTTGGGCGGCTTCATTGGCGATGCCTTCGTGCAACCGATGTTCCTCGGTGGCCAGGCACTGACCGCGATCGCCTTCATCATGATGCAGAACTTCCTGCTCAGCATCGTGGTGATCGTGCTGCTGGCCGTGCAGATGGTGATCGTGCCCCGCCTGCGCAAACCGGTGCTGGCGCTCGGCCGGCAGCGCCAGCTGACCGCGCGCCTGCTCGCCGGCCGCATCGCCGAGACGGCCGACGGCGTGAGCGAGATCCACATCCATGGCACGGCCAACTACGAGCGCGCCGACATTGCCGAGCGGCTGGGACACATCTTCAGGATCCGCTTCGATCTCTATAACAAGAAGTTCGTCGCCAAGTTCTGGAACAACATCCTCTCCCAGGCGACGCCGTTCGCGATCTATCTGCTGGGCGGCTACTTCGCCATCGAAGGCCACATGAGCGTCGGCGCGGTCGTGGGCGTGCTGCTCGCCTACAAGGACCTGCCCTCGCCGATCAAGGAACTGATCGACTGGGACCAGCAGCGCCAGGACGTGCAGATCAAGTACGAGCAGGTGATCGACCAGTTCCAGCCCGAAGGCATGATGCCGCAAGAGCTGCAGGCGCTGCCCGAAGGGCCGCCGCCGATGCTCGGCCACGAGTTCATCCTGTCGAGCGTCACGGTCAGCGAGGACGGCCGTCTGAAGCAGCTCGACGGCGTCACGCTCACCGTCTCGACCGATTCGAGGATGGCGGTGATCGGCGCCGCGAGTTCGGGCAAGGACGTGCTGGGCCAGGTGCTGGCGCGGCTCGTCCTGCCGAGCAGCGGCTCGATCAAGATCGACGGCCAGGATTTCTTCCAGATCCCCGAGGCGGTGCTGGGTGCACGCACCGCCTATATCGGCCAGGAGACCTACCTCTTCCCCCTGTCGGTGCGCGACAACCTGCTGCTGGGGCTGAAGCACCGACCGATCGCGCCGGCGGCCTACGACGATACCGCCCGCTCGGTGCGCGAGGCATTCTGGCGCGAGGCCGAACGCGCCGGCAATCCGGTGCTCGATCCCAATGCCGACTGGATCGACTACGAGTTGGCCGGTGCCAGCGGGCCGGCGGACCTGCTGCCGCGCATCGTCGAGACATTGATGCAGGTCGAGTTCGACGAGGAGATCTATTCGCTGGGGCTGCGCGGTGCCATCGACGGCAATCGCCGGCCCGATCTCGCGGAGAAGATCCTGGCCGCCCGCAAGGCGCTGCATGTCCGGCTGCAGGACCCCGCCTATGCCGGGCTGATCGAGCCGTTCGATCCCGACAAGTACAACAAGAACCTGTCGGTGGCCGAGAACCTGCTGTTCGGCACTCCGGTCGGCCGGGCGTTCGACAGCGACCGGCTTGCGGCCGAGCCCTATGTGCAGTCGGTGCTGAAGGATGCCGGCCTGGATCAGGACCTGCTGCGGATGGGCCTCTCCATCGCCGAGACCATGGTCGAGCTCTTCTCCGGCCTGTCGCCCGACAATCCGCTGTTCGAGCAGTACAGCTTCATCTCGGCCGACGAGCTGCCCAATGTGCGGCTGCTCCTGCAGCGCCTGGGCGGCAAGGGTGCCGAGGCGGTACCCGAGGCCGACCGCCTGCGCCTGATGACCCTGCCGCTGCGTTACATCGAGGCCCGGCACCGCCTCGGCCTGATCGACGCGGCGATGGAAGAACGGCTGCTTGCGGCCCGACGCGCCTTCGCCGCCCATCTGCCCGATGCCCTGCGCGGCGAGGTCGAGTTCTACGACGTCCAACGCTACAACAGCGCGGCCACGGTGCAGGACAATGTGCTGTTCGGCCGTCTGGTCTACGGCCAGGCCCAGGCCGAAACCCGCATCGTCGCCCTGATCTCCCAGGTCCTGACCGAGCTCAAGTTGCGCGATTCGGTGATCGAAGTCGGCCTGGAGTACAATGTCGGCGTGGCAGGCAAGCGTTTGCCGGCGACCCAGCGTCAGAAGCTCGGCATTGCGCGCGCGCTGATCAAGCGGCCGCAGTTCCTGGTGGTGAACGAGGCGGTCGCGGTGTTCGATGGCCGGACCCAGGATCGCATTCGCGACAACATCCTGGCGGCGGCGAAAGAGGGGCGTGGTGTTGTGTGGATCGCGAATCGGCCGAACCAGGCCGAGCCATTCGATCGGATCGTTGTCATGAAAGCCGGCAAGATCGTGGTCCAGGGTGCGCCGGCTGAACTCGAGCAGAAGGGTGGGCTCTATGGCGAGCTCATGCAGTCAGCATAGGGGCACGAGCGGTCGGTAATCGGGAGGGTACGATGAACCTCAATGAAGAAGTCGAGATCCTGAAAGGCATACCGCTGTTCGGCAAGGTCGAGCCGGCCAAGCTCAAGCTGATCGCCTTCACCGGCGAGCGCATGAACTATGCCGCGGGCCAGGAATTGTTCCATCAGGGCGACGTGGGCGATGCGATGTACGTGATCCTGGCCGGCAGCGCCGATGTGCTGCTCGAGACGCCCAATGGCCAGATCCGCGTCGCCGAGCTCAAAAAGAACAGCTTCGTCGGCGACATCGCCATCCTGAGCGACGTGCCGCGCACGGCCACCATCAAGGCACGCGAGCCGCTCACGACGCTCAAGATCTCCAAGGACATGTTCTACCGCCTGGTCGCCGAGTTCCCGCAGATGGCGATCGAGATGATGCGCGAGCTGGCGCACCGTTTGGAAGACACCAACCAGAAACTGCGCGACGCCACGGCCACCAAGGCCGCCTGATATCGATCTCGTTTCCAATTAGTTTTTATTTATGAGCCGTCTCGACAGTTTCATCGCGCGCATGGAAGCGCAGCGTGATTGCCTGAATTTCCTCAAGGACAAGATCGATCGCCTGCCGGGCCCGCTGATCGAAGTGGGCCTGGGCAACGGCCGCACCTACGACCATCTGCGCACGCTCTTCCCCGGCCGCGACATCTATGTCTTCGAGCGCAAGGTCGCCGCCCATCCCGACTGCATCCCGCCCGACGACCGCCTGTTCCTGGGCGAGGCGCGCGATTCCATTGCGCATGCAGCCCAGCGGCTCGGCGCGACGGCCGCGCTGATCCACACCGATCTCGGCACCGGTGATCACGCCGCCAACATGGCGATGGGCAAGTGGCTGGGACCGGCGCTCGACACGCTCGCCGCCCCGGGCTGCTACATACTCGCCAATCAGGCGCTCGACGTCGCGCGCTGGCAACGGCTGCCCGAGCCGCCCGGCGTGCCGAAGGACCGTTATTTCCTCTATCGCGTGCGATCGGCGGGTTAAGTCTCGAACAACCGGCCGCGCAGGAAGCGAAGGCCGACCTCGGTGCCCGCTTTTACGGTGGCCGAGTTGTCGAGCTCGATCTCGATCAGCGTGTCGGTCTTGCCGGGACTGATCTGCGTGCGCAGGCCGGTCGCGGTGCGATGGACGGTCCTCACCTTGCCGGTGATCGCTGCCGCGCCAGGCGCCGTCACCTCGACATCGCGTGGCCGCACATAGAACAGACCGGGCCCGCGGTGAGGGCCCAGCAGGCAGGTATCGAATGAACGGCCTTCGAAACTCGGGCGATGGCCGTCGAAGCCGACCGGGATGGCGCTCGTGTCGCCGACGAACGACATGACGAAAGCGGTCGCCGGCCGGTCGTAGATATCGTCGGCGGTTCCTACCTGTTCGATCCGGCCGCCGTTCAGGATCGCGACCCGGTCGGCAAGCTCGATCGCCTCCTCCTGGTCATGCGTCACGAACACCGTGGTATGGCCGGTCCGGTCGTGCAATTCGCGCAGCCAGCGCCGCAGGTCGCGGCGGATCTTGGCGTCGAGGGCGCCGAACGGCTCGTCGAGCAGCAGCACCCGCGGATCGACAGCGAGCGCCCGCGCCAGCGCCACACGCTGCCGCTGGCCGCCCGAAAGCTGCCGCGGATATCTCGCCGCGAAGTCCGCAAGCTGCACGAGGTCAAGGAGCTCACCAACGCGCGCGGCGATCTCCGTCTTCGTGCCGTGACGACGGACCCTGAGGCCGTAGGCGACGTTGTCGAACACGGTCATGTGCTTGAACAAGGCATAGTGCTGGAACACGAAGCCGATCTGGCGTTCCTGCACGGCAAGGCCGGTCGCATCCTCTTGGCCGAAATAGACCTGACCGGCGTCGGGAAACTCGAGGCCGGCAATGACACGCAGCAGAGTCGTCTTGCCCGAGCCCGAGGGGCCCAGGAGCGCGATCAGCTCGCCGGCCCTGATCTCGAGATCGAGGCCGCGCAAGGCGCCGGTTCGGCCGAACGCCTTGGAGACGCCGACGATTCGGATATCCATGTCCTAGATCCTCGTCGTCCTCGCCAGGGCGTCGCCGTAATGCATCTCGAGGACCGTCTTGGCCGCGAGCGTAACCACCGCCATCAACGTCAGCAACGAGGCCATCGCGAAGGCGGCGACGAAATTATACTCGTTGTAAAGGATCTCCACGTGCAGCGGCATGGTGTCGGTCACGCCGCGAATGTGGCCGGAGACCACCGACACCGCGCCGAACTCGCCCATCGCGCGGGCGGTGCAGAGGAGCACACCGTAGAGCAGGCCCCACGCGACGTTGGGCAGGGTGATGGTGAAGAAGATGCGAAAGCCGCGGGCACCCAGCGTGAGGGCGGCTTCCTCGTCGAGGCTGCCCTGCTCCTGCATCAGCGGAATGAGCTCGCGGGCCACGAAGGGGAAGGTCACGAATATGGTCGCCAGCACGATGCCCGGTAAAGCGAACAGGATCTTGATGCCATGCGCCTCGAGCCAGGGGCCGAACAATCCCTGACTGCCGAACAGCAGCACATAGATCAGCCCCGAAACGACCGGCGACACCGAGAACGGCAGGTCGATCAGCGTGATCAGGAGGCTCTTGCCGCGGAACTCGAACTTGGCGATGGCCCACGACGCCGCGACGCCGAACACCAGGTTGAGCGGAACGGAAATCGCCACGACAAGAAGGGTCAGCTCGATGGCGGCGCGGGCATCGGGATCGTCGAACGTCTCGAGATAGACGGCGACACCCTTTGCCAGCGCTTCGCTGAACACGACGATCACTGGCAACACGAGGAACAGGGCCAGGAAAGCGAGCGCAATCGCCGTCAGGCAAAGGCGCGTGACGGGACGTTCCGTCGCCGCCGTCGGTGGAGGCAGAGGGCGCTGGCTCACGATGTGCTCATACTCCGCCCAGCCGGCGCCGGCTCCAGGCCTGGATCAAGTTGATGGCCAGCAGGATCGCGAACGAGAGTGCCAGCATGATCAGCGCGATACCCGTGGCGCCGCGGTAGTCGAATTCCTCGAGCTTGATGACGATGAGCTGGGGCGCGATCTCGGAAACGAAAGGCAGATTGCCGGCGATGAAGATCACCGAGCCGTATTCGCTGACCGCCCGCGCGAAGGCCAGCGCAAATCCGGTCAGGATGGCCGGCGCGAAGATCGGCAGGATGACGCGCAGCAGCGTCTGGCGCCGGCTCGCTCCCAATGTCGCCGAGGCCTCCTCCACCTCGCGATCGACCTCCGCCACCAGCGGCTGCACGGTGCGCACCGTGAAGGGCAGACCGACGAAGATCAGCGCAATCAGGATGCCGAGCGGCGTGAAGGCGATCTTGATGCCATAGGCCGCGAACAGGCCGCCCAGCCAGCCGGTGGGCGCGTACAACGTCGCGAGCGCGATGCCCGCGACCGCGGTCGGCAACGCAAACGGCAGATCGACCGCGGCATCGATCACCTTGCGGCCGGGGAAGGAATAGCGGACGAGAACCCAGGCGATCAGAAGCCCGAACACCGAATCGATGATGGCAGCGGCGAAAGCCAGGCCAAAGCTGACGCGCAGCGCCGCATAGACCCTGGGCTCGGACGCGATCCGCAGGATGCCGTCGAGACCGAGGCCCGCAGCCTCCAGCACAAGGGCAGACAAAGGCAGCAACACGATGAGGCCGAGGTAGAACAGGGTGTAGCCGAGAGAGAGGCCAAACCCCGGAATGGCACTGGGCTCCTTGAGCACGATGTCACCTCGCCTTGCGTGCCCGCATCACCGGCGTGCGTCGGCCATGATCCGATCGAAGACGCCGCCATCGGCGAAGTGCGCCGCCTGGACTTTGGCCCAGCCGCCAAAGAAGCCGTCGATCGTCACGAGCTTCAGGGCTGGCAATCGATCGAGATCCTTCTTGTCAGCGAACTCCGGCTTCACGGGACGGTAGAAATGCCGGGCGATCGCCGCCTGCGCCGGCGCGGTATAGAGGAATTCGAGATAGGCCTGCGCCACTTTCCGATTTCCCGCCTTGTCGACATTGCCGTCTACCAGAGACACGGTTGGCTGGGCAAGAATCGAGAGCGAGGGCGTCACGATCTCGAATTTGTCCGCACCCATCTCCTGCAGGGCAAGATGCGCCTCGTTCTCCCAGGCGATCAACACGTCGCCGATGCTGCGCTGAGCGAAGGTGTTGGTCGCCCCGCGCGCGCCGGTATCGAGAACCGAGACGTTCTTGAACAAAGCACTCATGAAGGCCTTGATCTTGGCGTCGTCGCCGCCGTTCTTCTCGGACGCATACGCCCAGGCCGCGAGATAGTTCCATCGCGCACCGCCCGAAGTCTTGGGATTGGGCGTGACGACCTGAATGCCGGGCTTCACCAGATCGTCCCAATCCTTGATGCTGCGCGGATTGCCCTTGCGCACGACGAAGACGATCGTCGAGGTGTAGGGCGAGGAATTGTCGGGAAGCCGCTTTTGCCAGTCGGCCGGAATCTTGCTGGTCCGCTCGGCGATGGCATCGATGTCGGCGGCCAGGGCGAGCGTGACGACAGAGGCATCGATGCCGGCGATGACGGCCCGCGCCTGTGCGCCCGAGCCGCCATGGGACATGCGGATGGTGACGGTTTCGCCTGCGTTCTTCTTCCACTCCGCGGCAAACAGCGAATTGATGTCGCGATAGAGCTCGCGCGTGGGATCGTACGAGACATTGAGGAGCTGCGCTTGCGCCTCCGCCCGGCCGGCGCAGACGGCGATGCAGACAGCTAACAGTGTCAGAAACGGTGCCATTCGCGACATCATGCGGAGCCTCCATCGTCGTTGTGCGCCACCGCTCGGCGGCGTGGTGGACAGGTGCTCTCCTTGCTAGACGGCCACCTCCAGGCCTGCGACAGAACACTTTTCCATTGTTTGGCAAATCGCCGGCAGACTTTCCCAACGATGCCGAAGAGCTGGCCTAACGATTGCCGAAGAGTTGCACGAGCACCAGCAGGATGACGGCGCCCAGCACCGAGCCGATGAAGCCCGCCGGTTTTCCGACGCGATAGAGACCCAGCGCCTGGCCGCCATAGGTCGCGATCAACGATCCGACGATACCGACCACGATGGTGACGAGGAACCCGGTCGGATGCGGTCCGGGCGTCACCCAGCGCGCGATCAGCCCGACCAGGAAGCCGATCAGCAGGATACCGATGATATGCATGTGTCTGTTGCCTCCTCAAACGTCGAACGTCGCCAGCACCGGCACGTGGTCGGAGGCAAGCTCCCAGTCGCGCAGGTCGACATCGATATGGTGGCTGCGGATCGCGCCCGACATTGCCGGCGTCGCCAGGATATGGTCCAGCCGCCGGCCACGGTTGGACTTGCGCCAGTCGTTGTTGCGGTAGCTCCACCAGGAATAAAGCTTCTCGCCCTCGGGCACGAAACGGCGCGGCACGTCGATCCAGTCCAGGGCCGCCATCAGTCGGCGGAACAAGTCAACTTCCACGGGCGTATGCGACACGATCTTGAGAAGTTGCTTGTGACTCCAGACGTCATGTTCAAGCGGCGCAACGTTGAAGTCGCCGACCGCGATGCGGCGCAGGCCGCGGCGGGCGCGCGGCTGCGGCCGGTGCTCGTTGTACCAGCGCGCCATCTCGCGGTAAAAATCGAGCTTATGGGCGAACTTGTCGTTCACCTTGGGATCCGGAATGTCGCCGCCGGCCGGGATGTAGAGGTTGTCGAGCAGGACGGGATCGCCGCCGGTATCGAGCGCCGCCTCGATATGCCGGCAGTCTTCCTTGCCACACCGGTGGTGGATGTTGGTGGCGGTGAACGGAATCTTCGACAGGATCGCCACGCCGTTGTACGACTTCATGCCTTGAACCAGCCTGTGGCGATAACCCAGCGTCTCGAAAGCGTCATGCGGAAAGAATTCGTCGGGGCACTTGGTCTCCTGCAGGCAGAGCACATCCGGCTTGCGCAGCTTGAGAAAGCGTTCGACGTTGGCGATGCGCAGGCGCACCGAATTGATGTTCCAGGTGGCGACAGTCAGGCTCATTGTCGCCAATATAGATAGATGATGGAGACGCTGCCATGCAGATGGATGGCGAGGAAAGTAGCAACGTCGAGGATCGTCGAGGTGACAGCGGTGGCTTCGGCGGTGGCGGTTTCGGCGGTGGCATGGGCGGCGGCGGCTTCGGCGGCGGTATGGGCGGCCCCGGCATCCCGATGGGCGGCGGCCTGTTCAAGGGTGGCTTCGGGCTGATCGCGATCGTCGTCATCTGCCTGATCCTCGGCATCAATCCGATCAGCCTGCTGGCAGGCCTCGACGGCGGCTCGGGCGGCTACGTCGCGCCATCCAGCGAGACGCGCACCGCGTCGCGACCGGCGAGCGGCGACGATCCGGAGGTGCAGTTCGTCTCGCGCGTGCTGAAGAGCACCGAGAATGTCTGGAACCAGGAGTTCCAGGCGATCGGCCGGCAATATCGCGAGCCGCGGCTGGTGCTCTATCGCGACGCCACGCAAACATCCTGCGGCATGGGCCAGTCGGCGATGGGCCCGTTCTACTGCCCGCCCGACCAGCGGGTGTATCTCGATCTCGGCTTCTTCGACGAGCTCGCCACGCGCTTCAACTCGCCCGGCTTCTTTCCGCAGGCCTACGTGATCGCGCATGAGATCGGCCATCACGTGCAGAACCTGCTCGGCATCACCGGCAAGGTCGACGAGCTGCGGCAAAGGATGAGCCGGCGCGATGCCAACGCGGTCTCGGTGCGGGTCGAGCTGCAGGCCGATTGCCTGGCGGGCGTCTGGGCCAATCACGCCAACCGCGATCGCGGCGGCAAGATGATCGACGACAAGGATGTCGAGCAGGCGCTGGCGGCGGCGACGGCGATCGGCGACGACCGCCTGCAGCGACAGGCCCAAGGCAAGGTCGTGCCCGACAGCTTCACGCACGGCAGCTCGGCGCAGCGCGTGCGCTGGTTCCGGGCCGGCCTCGAGACCGGCGACATCAACCGCTGCGACACTTTTAGAGCGCAGCAGCTCTAACTTATCGGCGCTTCTTTGCGATGCGGCGGCAGCCTCTCGAACGCAGGCCGTCGATCATGATCTGCCACACCTTGCGGCGCAGCTCGGCCTCGGCAAACCCGATCACGCCGACGCAGCGCGCAAGGGCCATGATCTCCTCGATGCCGACATCGGCGCGCACCGCGCGCGCCTTGTGAGCGCGAAGCAGCAACTGCTCGGTGACCGACCTCAGCTCCGCCGCCACCTGCGTCACGGTGGGCCTCGCCCGGCGGGCCATGCGACCTGCATCGCCGCGACCGCTGCCGTCACCGCTCAGCAGCAAGGCGAGGAAATCGAAGAACGCCGCGCCGGGATCGCGCGCCTTCAACCGTGCCTGCCCTTCGCCGAGCAGAGACGAAAGGCGCGCCACGGCGATCGCTTCGACCAGCGCCTCCTTGGTGGGGAAGTGCCGGTAGACCGTCCCAACGCCGACACCGGCGTTGCGCGCGATCTCGTGGATCGAGAGCGCAAGGCCACGCTGGCCAAAGCCTTCACGCGCGACTTCGATCAAACGATGGCGGTTGGCTTTGGCGTCGGCGCGCATCGGCGGATTTTCGCTTATTGCCCTAAACGGAACGACGGTTCCGCCAGCATATAAACGGAACCAATCTTCCGTTTATAGCGAAGACACCGGTCACGGCACCAGCTTCCGGTCGCGCCTCCAGGAAGCAAGCGCCAGGAACACGCCGGCGATCGTCGCGACCGCGCCAACGAGCGGGAGCGAACCCAAACCCAGGCTGCTGCCGATGATCCGTCCGCCAAGCCACGCCGAGAGCGCCGCGGCGATCTGAAAGCCCGAGGCATTCAGGGCGATGCCAAGAGTCGGCGCACCCGCGGCCGTTGCCAGCACCCTGGCCTGCAGGCCGGGAACAACGGAGAAGGCAAGCGCCCCCAGCAGGAACACCATGATCGCAGCCGGAATGGGACGCACACCAACGAGCCCGAACAGGAGCAGCGCACCGGCCAGGCTGCCCAGCAGGCCGATCATCGCGGGCATGAGGGCCCGGTCCGAAAGCCATCCGCCGGCAAGCGTGCCGAGCGTCGCACCGATGCCATAGACCAGAAGCAGCAGCGGAATGGTGTCGGCAGGAAGGCCCGCCATCCCGGTCAACCACGGCGACAGGTAGACGAACACCATCAGGATACCGGCATTGCCGATCGCGGTCGTGGCAAGCGCGAGCTGCAGGTCACGGCTTTTCAGGACGCGAAGCTCACCGACCACGGAGCCCGTGCCTGGCATCCCGCGAACGGGGACCAATCGCGCCAGAAGCATCAGAGCGACCGTCGCGCACGCCGCGATGACGAGGAACGTCGCCCGCCATCCGAAGTGCTGGCCGACGACCGTACCGATCGGAGCCCCGACGACCATTGCGAGATTGAAGCCGAGGGCCACCTTCGCGATCGCCGAGGCCTGCTGGCCAGCCGGCGCCAACGAGGCGGCAATGACAACCGCCATCGCGAAGAACGTGGCGACGACGAGCCCGCTGATTGCTCTCGCCGCCAGGAGGATCGCGTAACCCGGCGCCATCGCCGCGGCGAGATTGCCGAGGATGAAGACCCCGAGGAGCGCCACGATGAGCGGCTTCCTGGGAAGCCTGACCGTCATCAGCGTGAGCAGCGGTCCTCCGACGATCATGCCGAGGGCATAGGCCGTCACCAGCTGGCCCGCAGCGGGGATTGAAACCGACAGATCCGTCGCGACTTGCGGCAGGATGCCGGCGATCACGAACTCGGCCGTCGTGACCGAGAAAGCGCACAAGGTCAGCGTGAAGATCGAGACAAGCGCCGGCGGATCGTGCCGATGGCGCGCGGTCTTGGCGTCGACGAGCATGAAGGCTCCGTTCCCGGAATTGCGTTCAGGAGAACGTAGAGCCCAAGGCATTTGTCCTGTACGACACTTACCCCTCGTTTCCAGCCAAGGAGCGAAGCATGCGCCGCTGCCGTACGATCGGTTTTGTCCTGTTCGACCAGGCGCTGGCGCTGAACGTCAATGGTCCCGCAGAGGCGTTCAGCGTTGCCAACCACCTACTCGGAAACACGAAGGACAATTATCGCCTCGTCTTCCTGTCCGAGACCGGCGGACCGATCCGTACCGGATGCGGCCTGGTTGTCAGCACCGATCCGCTCGCATCGATCCGGCCTGCCGAGCTCGACACTTTGATTGTTTGCGGCGGAGCAGACGCCGCGGCCTTCGCGCCGGACGCGAAGCTCATTCGATGGCTGAGACGCGCGGGGCAAACCATGCGGCGCGTCTGCAGCATCTGCAACGGCGCCTTTCTGCTCGCCGCCGCCGGCCTGCTCGATGGCCGCCGCGCCGTGACACATTGGTGCGAGGTCGAGCGGCTGAAGGCCCTGTATCCGAAGGTGCGCGTCGAGCTCGACCCGATCTATCTCCGCGATGGCGCGATCTGGACGTCGGCCGGCATGACGGCAGGCATCGATCTCGCGCTGGCTCTCATCGAGGATGACCTGGGCCGCCGCCTCAGTCTGACGGTGGCGAAGGAATTGGTCGTGTTCCTGCACCGGCCGGGCGGCCAAGCGCAGTTCAGCAGCGTCCTGGCCGCTCAGACCCGCCTGGGCACGGCGCTGCCGGCAGGACGGCTGGCAGAGCTTCCGGCGTGGATCATGACCAACCTGGCAACCGATCTCAGCGTCGAGGCCTTGGCCAAGTCGGTCGGCATGACGCCACGGACCTTTTCCCGCAACTTCTCCCGCGCGCACGGCGGGACACCCTCAAGGTTGGTGCAGGACCTTCGCGTCGAAGCCGCGTGTCGGCATCTGGAGGATGGCGACCACGACATCAAGCGAATCGCGGGCCTCTGCGGCTTCGGCGACGAGGAGCGCATGCGGCGGGCCTTCGTTCGCCGGCTTGGTATCCCGCCGGCGGCTTACCGCGATCGCTTCGGTCGAAGCAGATCGACAGCGGCACGACGCCGGGTACGCCACCCGGCGCGGCAAGCGCGAAGCAAGACTCGCCCCTCGCCTGCCATTGGCTTCAGGTGAGGTGCGAGGCCGCTACACCAGCGTGCAGGTGACGGTGCCGCAGCCGTCGACGAAGCCTGAGAGCGTGTCGCCCTTCACGACGGCCGCGACGCCATCGGGCGTGCCGCTGTAGATCAGGTCGCCGGCGGCGAGCGCCACCAGGCCGGAGAGATAGGAGATCGTCTCAGGCACGCTCCAGATCAGCGCGTTGAGGTCCGACTTCTGGCGTGTCTTGCCGTTCACATCGAGCTGGATCGCGCCCTTGGCGAGATGGCCGATTTTCGACGCGGGATAGATCTCGCCGATCGGCGCCGACTGGTCGAAGCCCTTGCCCATGTCCCACGGGCGGCCCATGTCCTTGGCCTGGTTCTGCAAGTCGCGGCGGGTCATGTCGAGGCCGCAGGCGTAGCCGAAGACATGCTCGAGCGCCTTGTCGACCGGGATGTCGATGCCGCCCGACTTCATCGCCACCACCAGCTCCATCTCGTGGTGCAGGTTCTTGGTCGCCGACGGATAGGCGACCTTGGCCGGGTTCTTCGGGTCAGCGCAGATCACGATGGCGTCGGCCGGCTTGGTGAAGAAGAACGGCGGCTCGCGGTCGGGATCGTGGCCCATCTCGCGCGCATGCGCGGCGTAGTTGCGGCCGACGCAGAAGATGCGCCGCACCGGGAACAGATCCTTGCTGCCGTGGACCGGAACGCCGACCGTCGCCGGCGGCGTCAGGACATATGCCATCTCGTCATTCTCCGTGGGTTGCCAAATGCGTTGCTAACGGTTTGCCATGATGCGCCGCGGTGCGGGCTGCGGCACATCATCAGCGAGGTCTTTCGACAGGATCCGCCGGTTGGTCGCCATCAGATGCTCCTCCATCACCCGGCAGAATGCTTCCTCGTTGCCCTGTGCGAGGGCGTTGATGATCTCCTGATGCGCCGACATGGAATCCTCGAGGGCAGGCGCCTCGCGAAAGGCGCGCCAGCGGAACAGGTTCAGCTCCTTGTTGATCGCCTTGTAGATCTCCGCAAGCCGTTCGTTGCCGGCCACGTCGACCAGGCCGTGATGGAACTCCTCATTCAGCGCATAGTATCGCTGCAGATTGCGCGACTTCGCCTGCATCTCGATCTTGGCGACAAGACCGCGCAGGGTCGCGAGCTGGGCCGAGGTAATCCGTTCGATGATCAGCCGGTTCATGTGCCGTGCCAGCACGAGCTTGATCTCGCACAGTTCCGCGGCCGATCGACGGGAGATCTTGCGGACGAACGCACCGCGGTTGGGAATGATCTCGACCAGGCCGGCCTGCTCCAGCCGGCGACAGGCCTCGCGGATCGGCGCGCGGCTCAACCCGTTGCTGTCGCTCAGCGCCTTCTCGTTGATCGGATCGCCCGGTTTCAGGCTGCCGTCCATGATCATCCGCTCGAGCTCGTCGGAGACGAGCGACACGAGGGATGGCCTCTTCGCAATCTTCAACGCGGTCATCGCAGGCTCACACTAGAACATTGACATGCCCCGGTAAATTGCGGATTGTCGGCAATAAACAATTTCACACCGGAGGAAATCAGCGTGATCGTAGGTATCGACCATATCGAACTCGTCGTTCGCGACGTGAAGGCGCACGTCGAGTTCTATCAAAAGCTCGGGTTCGAGCTCCTGACCTGGACCGACCACCACGGCGGTTCGGCCGAACTCAAGCTGCCGGGCGACAACCAGCCCATTTTCGAGATCCACGCCGTGATGACCGAGGAGAATCCCGGCATCAATCACATCTCCTTCAAGGTCGTGGATATCGACAAGACGCATGCCGAGCTGGTCGCCCGGGGGGTCGAGTTCCACAAGGACGTCCATCCGTCCCGCGCCACCGGCCGCAAGAATGCGCTGCTGCGCGACCCCGACGGCTGGCGCCTGCAGCTGAGCGACTCCCACCGAGGCGCCCCCGAGCCGGAGAAGCGCTGACCCTCCTCAAACCGGGGCGTCGACAAGCCCCTGACGAGGTGCCGAGTGGACGCTCCCCTGCTGAGCATCGCGGACCTGCACACCTACTTCTTTGTCGACGGCAACGTCGCCAAGGCGGTACGGGGCGTGGACCTGTCGATCGGCAGGGGCGAGACGCTTGGCCTCGTGGGCGAATCGGGCTCGGGCAAGAGCGTGACGGCGCAGTCCATCCTGCGCCTGATCCAGCCGCCGGCCGGCCGGATCGTGCAGGGCAGCATCGTGTTCGACGGCACCGATCTTGCGCTAGCGACGGAAGAGGAGATGCGCCGCATTCGCGGCAACAGCATCTCGATGATCTTCCAGGAGCCGATGACGTCACTCAATCCCGTCATCCGCATCGGCGAACAGATCGCCGAGGTCGTCCGGCTGCACCGCGGCCTCCCACCGAAGGAGGCGCTCCGCTACGCCATCGACATGCTGACGAAGGTAGGGATCGCCGAGCCGGCCCGGCGCGTCATGCAGTTTCCCCACGAACTGTCGGGCGGCATGCGGCAACGCGTGATGATCGCCATGGCGCTCGCCTGCGAGCCCAAGATGCTGATCGCCGACGAGCCGACGACGGCGCTCGACGTCACCATCCAGGCGCAGATCCTCGAGCTGATGCGCGCGCTGCAACACGAAGCCGGCATCTCCATCCTCCTGATCACGCACGATCTCGGCGTGGTCGCGGAAACGGCGCATCGCGTGGCCGTCATGTATGCCGGCCAGATCGTCGAACGCGCCGACGTTGCGCGCCTGTTCGACCGGCCGCTGCATCCCTACACGGAAGGACTGATGGCCTCGATCCCGCGGGTCGACGAAGCGCCGTCGCCTGACAGGATGCTGCCGGCCATTTCCGGCGTCGTACCGAACCTGCTCGACCTGCCGACGGGCTGCGCGTTCCAGGATCGCTGTCCCAAGGTCCATGAGCGCTGCCGTCGCGAAGAGCCGCCGCTCAGCGATGTCGGACAGGGGCATGCCGTCAGGTGCTGGCTCCATGTCGGCTAGCAATATGTCGGCCAGCACCCCGGGCCGCGTGCTCGTGGAGATCGACGGTCTCAAGAAGCATTTCCCGATCCGGGCAAGGTTCCTGGGGCGCAGCACTGACTCGGTGCGCGCGGTGGATGACGTGAGCCTGACGGTGCACCAGGGCGAAACGCTGGGGCTGGTCGGTGAATCGGGCTGCGGCAAGAGCACGCTTGGCCGCTGCCTGCTGCGGCTCGAGGAGCCGACCGCCGGCCGCATCGTGTTCGACGGACAGGATCTCTTGTCCCAGGACAGGACGGCAATGCGCCGCCTGCGGCGCGACATCCAGATCGTCTTCCAGGATCCGTACGCTTCTCTGAATCCGCGCAAGAAAGTGGGCGCCATCATCGGCGAGGCCTTCCGCATCCACGGCCTGCACGAGGGCCCGGAGCGTCGTCGCAAGGTCGAGGAGCTGATGTCGCTCGTCGGCCTGCGGCCGGAACATATCGATCGCTATCCTCACGAGTTCAGCGGCGGCCAGCGGCAGCGCATCGGCATCGCGCGGGCGCTGGCGCTCCATCCGAAATTCATCGTCGCCGACGAGGCCGTCTCGGCGCTCGATGTCTCCATCCAGGCGCAGATCCTCAATCTCCTGGTCGAGCTGCAGCGGCGTTTCGGCCTGACCTATCTCTTCATTTCGCACAATCTCGGCGTCGTTCGTCACGTCAGCGATCGGGTCGGCGTCATGTATCTCGGCCGGATCGTGGAACTCGCGCCGACGGCCGCTCTCTTCGCCGCGCCATCGCACCCCTACACCGAAGCGCTCCTGTCGGCGGTGCCGCGCCCGAGCGTCGGCGCGCGTGCGCAGCGGATCGTCCTCCCGGGGGATCCGCCGTCGCCGCTGAGGCCGCCGTCGGGCTGCGCCTTCCATCCGCGCTGTCCCCATCGCCAGGACATCTGCACCCGCGAAGCGCCGCCGCTCACGCAACGCGCGCCCGGCCACACCGTGGCCTGCCACTTCCCACTCGACCCTAATCGATCTCGCCAGAGGAGATGACGATGCACCTGACCTGTCCGCCCACGTCGAGACGGCGACTTCTCCAGATGTTCGGCCTTGCGGCCGTGGGCGGGACCCTGACCCCGAACGCCTTCGCGCAAGGCGGCAAGAAGGGCGGCACCATGGTCGTCGCCTTGCCGGGCGACGTCGAGGTCATCAACTCCTCGATCACCACCGACATCTCGTCGAGCAACATGTGCGGCCAAGTCTACAGCACCGTCGTGCGGCTGAACGACGATGGAAATGTCGAACCGTACCTCGCGAAGCAGTGGGAAAGGTCGGCGGACGGTCTCACCTTCACGTTCCGGTTCTTCGACAACATCACCTGGCACGACGGCACGCCCTTCACCGCCGAGGATGTCGCCTGGAGCCTCTGGAACATCAACCGCAAGTTCAATGGTCCGGCGTCCGGCCTGCTCGAGGCCGTCGAATCGATCACCGCGCCCGACAAGCTCACGGCGGTCTTCAAGCTCAAGTACCCCTATCCGCCGCTGCTGCGCGGCCTTGCCTACTTCAACAGCTCGACGATCGTGCCCAAGCACATCTTCGACAACGGCCAGGATCCACGGAAGAATCCGGCCAACCTGAAGCCCATCGGCACCGGGCCCTTCATCTTCCAGGAGTACCGCAAGGGCGGCCACGTTACCTTCGTGCGCAATCCGAAGTTCCATATCGAGGGCCGGCCCCATCTCGACCGCCTGGTGTTCCAGATGGTCCCCAACGAGGCCGCGCGCGCCCTGGCGCTGGAGAAGGGCGACATCGACTTCATCCCCTACTACGCGATGTCGCTGGCGGAAGTGGAGCGCCTCAGGACCAATCCAAAGGTCAAGATCGCGATCGCCAAGCGCCAGATCGCGGGCGAGTACATGGTCTTCATCAACACGCGGAACGCGCCGCTGAACAAGAAAGAGGTGCGCCAGGCGCTCTATTACGCCATGGACCGCAAGGAGATGCTCGCCAAAGCGGGCTTCGGCTTCGGCCAGGTGTCAGCCGGACCGATCTCGTCGGAGCTGGGAAGCTTCTACACCGACCAGGGGCGGCAATATCCGTACGATCCGGCGCTGGCCGAGAAGATGCTCGACGAGGCCGGCTTCCCGCGCGGCGCCGGTGGCAACCGGTTCTCAATCCGCCTCAGCTTCTCGCAGAAGGAGGCGCCCCTGAACAACACGGCGCGCCTGATGCGCGCGTATTTCGCGAAGGTCGGCGTCGATCTCAAGGTGATGGGCATGGACCCGGCGGCGTGGAGCGACGCGGCCTTCCGCAACTGGGACTTCGACCTCACCATGGGCACCTATGCGACCGGCCCCGATCCCGCCATCGGTGCGGAGACCTTCTATGTCTGCCGCAGGATCGAGAAGCTCCCGGGCCGCAACGCCTCTGGCTACTGCAATCCCAAGCTCGACGAGCTGTTCGCCACCGCCGCGCAGGAGCTCGACGAGCAGAAGCGGGTGACGCTCTACCACGAGGCCGTCAAGATCCTCGACGAGGACGTGCCGCATTTCTGGCTGTGGGATCGCCACTATCCTGTCGCCTTCAATGCCGGCCTGACGGGCCTGCCCGGCGATCCGACCGGGTATGGGCCGTTCGACAAGACGCGATGGGTTAGCTAGGCGCCGCTGCTGCCATGGCCGTCGGCTTCTACCTCCTGCAGCGCCTGCTCTACACCGTACCGCTGCTCGTCGGCGCGGTGGTCATCATCTTCGTGCTGGTGCATATCGCGCCCGGCAATCCCGTCGACTACATCATCGGTGACACAGGCGCCGACAAGGAGATGGTCGCGCGGCTGACGGCCGAGATGGGCCTCGATCGCCCGCTCTATATCCAGCTGCTGCGCTATCTCATGCAGGTCGCGAGCGGCAATCTCGGCTACTCCTTCGCGTCCAACACGCCGGTCGTCGACCTGATCCTCGACCGGTTGCCGGCGACGCTGCTGCTGATGGGCAGCCAGCTCGTGTTCTCCGCCTCGCTGGGGATCGGCCTCGGCGTGGTGTCGGCGCGGCGGCCGAACGCGCCGCTCGACAATGCGATCACGGTCTTCTCGCTCGCAAGCTTCGCCATTCCGATCTTCTGGCTCGGCCAGCTGCTGATCCTGGGCCTCGGCTACTATCTCGACTGGCTGCCCATCCAGGGCATGATCGATCTGCGCGCGGGATATACCGGCTTCGACCGCGTGCTCGACATTGCCCGCCACATGGTGCTGCCGGTCCTCACGCTCACCCTCTACAATCTCGCCCTCATCCTGCGCCTGACCCGCGCCAGCCTGCTCGAGGTGATCGGCCAGGAATATATCAAGGTCGCCCGGTCCAAGGGGCTGTCGACCAACACGGTGATGATCAAGCACGCGCTTCGCAACGCATTGCTGCCGGTCGTCACGGTGATCGGCCTCGAGTTCCGTTCGCTGATCGCGGGCGCCGTGCTCACCGAAACGGTCTTTGCCTGGCCAGGCCTCGGCCGGCTGACGTTCGATGCCATCAACGCGCGCGACTATCCGCTGCTGATGGGCATGTTCGTCTTCGTTTCGCTCCTGGTGGCCATCGGCAACCTGATCACCGACCTCATGTATGCGCTGCTCGATCCGCGCATCCACTACCAATGACACTCCTGACCGACCGCCAGCCCACAAGCGACGTCTGGCGACGCCTGCGCCGCAAGAAGACCGCGGTGCTGGGCCTTATTGGTGCGGCGCTCTTCGTGATGGTCGCGCTGTTCGCGCCGCTGCTCGCGCCCTACGGCCTCCTGGACATGGGACAGGCGTTCCAGCCGCCGGGCGGCGACCACCTGCTCGGTACCGACAGCCTCGGCAGCGACGTCTTCAGCAACATGATCTACGGAACGCGCACCTCGCTGATCGTCGGCCTGTGCGCCGTCGTCACGTCGACCGCGATCGGGCTCTCGATCGGATCGATTGCGGGATATTTCGGCGGCCGCGTCGACAATATCCTGATGCGCATCACCGAGATGTTCCAGATCCTGCCCCAGTTCTTCCTCGCCATCATCGTGGTGGCGCTGTTCGGGTCGAGCCTGTGGAACATCGTGTTCGTCATCGGCATTCTGACCTGGCCGGTGACAGCGCGGTTGTTGCGGGCGGAATTCCTGACTCTGCGCAAGCGCGAGTTCGTCGACGCGGCCCGCGCGCTCGGCATGCCCGACTTCGACCTGATCGTGCGCGAGATCCTGCCCAACGCCCTGCCGCCGATCATCGTCAACGCCAGCCTCCAGATCTCGGGCGCCATCCTGCTCGAAGCCAGCCTCAGCTTCCTGGGCCTCGGCGATCCCGATTCCATGAGTTGGGGCATCATGCTCCACAACGCGCAGGAGTACTTCAACCGCGCCTGGTGGATGGCGGCCTTTCCCGGCATGGCGTTGTTCACGACCACGCTGGCGCTGAACCTGGCCGGCGACGGGCTGAACGACGCCCTGAATCCGCGCCTGCGCAGCTAGACGCCGCACCCCGTAGATCGATTCGCCCGCGGCCTTTATGAAGGCGGCAGGAGTTCGATCCATGTCCGATCCTCATGATGTGAGCGACCCGCGGCCTGATGTCCTGCCCAATGTCCTGCAGGTACAGGCTGATTCGGCCGACTCGGCGCTGGGCTGGGCGCAGCTGGGCGCGCGGCGCTGGCGCTGTGCGGCGAGGGCGACCTCATCCCGGTCGCACGCGGGCTGCATCGCTACTCGCTCTCCGCCGACCGTCCGTTCATCCTGTGCGACCCCAGGCGGCGCCCGACCGACGAGCAGCCGGTCGAGAGCTACGCGAGCGTGAACTACACCAGCGGAATGGCCGCGCTGCCCGCGGCGGCCGGCGGCTCGATCTGCGTGTGGTTCAAGCGGCTGCCGCGCGACTTCGTCGAGCTGACGGCGGCGCTGCGCGACCCGGGCACGCGGGTTCAGCTGATCGCGTGCGGCGTGCGGCCGGCCGATCGCAAGGACCTGGTCTCCGCGCCGATCGAGATCCCACCGCTGTCGACCCGCGCCGACGAGCTCGACCGCCTCATCGATGAGTACGCGCGCGAGGCCGGCGAGCTCCTCGGCATCGCGCAATCGTTCAGCCAGGTCGATCGCGACTGGGTGCTGAAGAACTCGGCGGCGTCGCTGCCCGAGATCGAGAAGGGCACGCTGCGCCTGGTCGCGCTGCGCGACGCTGGCAATGTCGCGCGCGCGGCGAGCAAGCTCGGCATGGCCCACGCCTCGCTCGGCGAGTGGATCGGGCGCCGCCGCCTGCCCTGGGGAAGCATGAAGTAGCAATGCGCGCCCAAGGCTCCGAGGCTACG
>Ga0081455_10001241_pt1 | contig 31870 bp, 30 predicted proteins | sample TabmetS3T2R1_FD_70207 | JGI IMG/M metagenome (GOLD analysis project Ga0081455, IMG submission 70207) | Tabebuia heterophylla rhizosphere microbial communities from the University of Puerto Rico - S3T2R1 | ecosystem: Host-associated > Plants > Roots > Rhizosphere ... | reverse complement strand
CAGGCTCCCCGAGGTTGAGCGCGACCGGGCGGGCGTCGTGCAACAGGCTGTAGACCTGCGTGGACCCGGCGGCGGTGGCCAGGTCGAGATCGGGCATCCGGCGTCCGAGCAGCGGGTGGCCCTCACCGAGGTCGTACCGCGTGTCCAGCCCGGACATCATCGCGGCGAACCGGCGGCGCGGCTCTGCCATGCCCAGCAGCTCGGACACGACGTCGGCCAAGGCCTTGGTGCGGCCGTCCTGGCGGCGGAGCGCGACCTGGGCCATGGTGTTGCGCAGCACGCGGGCGGCGACCGGATGCCGCTCGGTCTGGTAGGTGTCCAGCAGGCTGTCCGGTGAGGTCTGCCTGACGACCTGGGCCAGCTTCCATCCCAGGTTCACCGCATCCTGCACTCCGAGGTTGAGGCCCTGTCCGCCCACGGGGTAGTGCACATGCGCGGCATCGCCGGCCAGCAGCACCCGTCCCTCGCGGTACGACGCTGCCTGGCGGGTCATATCGGTGAACCGCGAGATCCACGTCGGACTGTGGATGCCGTAGTCGGTTCCGTAGACCGCAACGAGCGCCTCACTCAGGTCGTGCAGGGTGGGCTCGCCCTCGGCTCCGGGCTCTGTCTCGGTCACCATGACCCGTACTGGTCCCGAGTCCTTGTAGATCACCTTGCCGTCGCGGACCTCGTAGTCCACCCGGCCGAGGCCGTGGATGCCGATGGCGTCCTGTCGGGTGCCCCACTCCGGCTCGTCGGTGAGCTCGACTTCGGCGATCAGGTTGCTAACGGTCGGATCCCATCCCGGGAACTCGATGCCGGCTGCCTTGCGGACCAGACTGCGTCCGCCGTCGCAGCCGACGAGATACTCCGCTCGCAGCGACTCGCCGTCGGACAGCGCAACCGTGACGCCGCTGTCGCCCGGCTCGAAACCCGTCACCTCGCGCTCGCGATGGATCGGGACGCCCAGCTCGTCGACCCAGCCGGCGAGGATGCGGTCGATGTGGACCTGCCACAGCCCGAGCCCGTACGGATGCCGGGTCGGGAAGTCACTGATGTCCAACGGAGTCCCGGCGAACGCGGCCACCTGCGCCACCTGCCCCTCGGAGAGGAACCGATCGGCGATGCCACGCTGGTCGAGCACCTCGATCGTTCGCGAGTGCAGGCCGCCGGCGCGCGATCCGGCGAGTTCCTGGTTGGCGCGCCGCTCGACGATGGCAACATCGACGTCCGCCAAGGCCAACTCGCCGGCCAGCATCAACCCGGTCGGGCCGCCGCCGGCAATCACCACCGCGTGTTCGTTCATCGCCCCACTCCACTCAGATCCCGACCGGCGCCTCACAGCCCTCGGTCGCGACGTGCGCAACTCGTGAGAGTAGTCGGCGATCAGCGGCGGCAAATCGGCAGCAGCGCTGAGCGCACCTCGGTTCATCACCTCGCCGGGGTGAGGCCGCCGGCAGTGGCCCCGACATAACGTCGTCGCACCATGGAGAGGTTTCCGCCCATCGAGAACCACGGGCTGATCGGCGACCTGCAGACGGCGGCCCTTGTGTCGACCGACGGCACCCTCGACTGGTACTGCGTGCCGCGCTTCGACTCGCCGAGCGTGTTCGCCTCGCTGCTCGATCCGGAGCGCGGGGGACACTTCAGCATTCGGCCCGCCACCGACGACTACGTCTCGCGCCAGCTCTACCTCCCGGGGACGGCGATCCTCATCACCCGGTTCATGACGCCGGACGGCGTCGGCGAGGTCATCGACTTCATGCCGATCGCTGGCGCCGTCGCCACCGACCGCCATCGTCTGGTCCGTCTGGGCAGGGTCGTGCGCGGCCAGCTTCGGTTCGTCGTCGAATGCCGGCCGGCGTTCGACTACGGGCGAGCGCCGCACGAGTTCGATGCGGAGAACCGCTGCGTGACCTTTCGCAGCGGGTCGACGACGCTACGGCTGTCCACCGTGGCGCCGGTCGAGGGGCCCTTGGTGCCGGACTCGGCGATCGAGATCGTCGACGGGGGTGTCCGGGTCGAGGCAACATTGTCGGCCGGCCAGATCGGCGGCGCCGTACTCGAATCGGCTCCCGAGGGACCGCCGCGACGGATCGATCGCGACGAGGTCCAGCGTGAGCTCGAGGAGACCAGGGACTACTGGCGCAACTGGGTCCATCGGTCGACCTACAAGGGGAGGTGGCGCGAGATCGTCGAGCGCTCGGCGATCACCCTCAAGCTCATGACGTACGCGCCGTCCGGGGCACTCGTCGCGGCTCCGACGGCCGGCCTGCCCGAGCTGGTCGGAGGCGAGCGCAACTGGGACTACCGCTACACCTGGATCAGAGACGCCTCGTTCTCGGTCTACGGACTGCTCGGCCTGGGCTTCACCGACGAGGCGGCGGCCTTCATGCGATGGCTCAACGATCGCCTCGACGAGTCGCAAGAGCGAGATCGTCCGTTGCAGATCATGTACCGCGTCGACGGGCAGCCTGACCTCGACGAGGAGATCCTCGATCATCTCGCGGGCTACCGTGACTCGGCTCCGGTGCGGATCGGCAACGGAGCGGCCACGCAGTTGCAGCTCGACATCTTCGGAGAGGCGCTCGACTCGGTCTACCTCGCCGACTCGCATGCGCTGACACCCGACCATGACGGCTGGCGGCACATCTCGCGGGTCGCCGACTGGGTGAGTCGCAACTGGGATCAGCCGGACGAGGGCATCTGGGAGACCCGAGGCGGACAGCAGAACTTCACGTACGGACGGTTGATGTCGTGGGTGGCGCTGGATCGGGCAATTCGCATGGCGCACCGGCACGGACGGCCGGCTGATGTCCCGACCTGGACCGCTGCCCGAGACGACATCTACCGCCAGATCAATGACCTGGGCTGGAGCGACGAGCGGCAGGCGTTCGTGCAGCATTACGACACCGAGGTGCTCGACGCGTCGTTGCTCTACATGCCATTGGTCGGGTTCGTCGCGCCGAGCGATCCGCGGTGGCAGTCGACACTTCGCGCGATGGACCACGAGCTGGTCTCCGACAGTCTGGTCTATCGCTACGACCCGAGCGCCTCGCCGGACGGACTACGTGGCGCCGAGGGCACGTTCTCGATGTGCACCTTCTGGTACGTCGACGCTCTGGCGCGCAGCGGACGGCTGAACCAGGCCCGGGTCACCTTCGAGAAGATGCTGACCTACGCGAACCACCTCGGCCTCTACTCCGAGGAGATCGGACCGACCGGCGAGCAGCTGGGCAACTTCCCGCAGGCGTTCAGTCACCTGGCCCTGATCAGCGCGGCCATCAACCTGGACTTCCAGCTCGACCACGGTGCCGGCTGGGTCGACCCGGTCGTACGCCGCGTGACCGATCTGGGCGTGCTCTAGCCGGCTCGTGCGGAGTTCGGCCTGAAAGTCTGTGGGTATGACCGACTACGTCATGCCGGCCGAGACAGCGTGCCGATTGATTGCTGCGTTGGATGCGCGCGAGGTGGCGGTGTGCGTGGGCGGTGGCTGGGCCGTCGACGCACTGGTGGGGCTGCACTATGGCAGTGTCACGGCACCGTTCAGGTTCACCGACCATGACCTTTCCGGAGCGGGCGAGATCGCAGGAATGCCGGTTCGCTGCGAACGTCCCGAGTTCGCCCTGCAGAATCGCAGCGGATACGAGTCGCGTGACGTCGACCGGCACGACGTCGCTGTGCTCTGTGACCACTTAGGTCTGCGACCGCCGCCTGCCTACCGCTAGCCGGCTGCGGCTAGGCGTTCATGAGCTTCCAGTTGCCCTCGGACACGACCTCGACGGTGCCGTCGACGACCTTGAAGGCGGTCTGGTCGTCGACGATGTACGCCGGGCCGGCGATGCCGGCCGCCCATTGCTCGCACTCGGCCATGGAGTTGCCTGGCTCGCCATCGGGGGCCAGGTGGGGGCAGATCGAGAAGTCAACCAGACCGAGCGTGCTGTCGTCGCCGTCGGCGGGCGGTTTCCAGCCGACGAAGTCCGCTCCGATGCGAGGGGTCATCACCATGCTTCCGGCGCTCAGTCCCACCCAGACCGTCTCGGTCAGCGACGGCAGCATGTCGGCCAGTCCGGTTTGCCGCATCCAGTAGTTCAGGTAGAGGGCGTCGCCGCCGGACACCAGGAGGACGTCGGTGTCGCGGACCAGGGGCACCCAGCGCTCCTCGTCGATGCTGGGCAGCGCGGTGAGCTCGAGCACGCCGACCGACTTCCAGCCCAACGCGACCATGGGGTTCTCGGATCGTCCGCTGATGAACTCCCATGTCTTGGTGCCGGGTCCGACATTGGGGTGCCCGTACATCGCGGTCGGGATGCACAGGGCGGTGCAGTCGGCGATCGGCCTGCCCAGGAGCTCGACCAGCGCGTTGTGGATGCTGGTGTTCGTGACACCGCCGGACGTGAGCAGAAGTTTCACGATGCCTCCCAATCCGAGCGCGATGGAGCGGTCTGAGGTAGACCTGGGGATCCATCGCGAGACTCATCGCTGCTGAACGGAGCAAACTTACCTGCAACCGGCCGCTGCTCCACCGAGCGGATCGGAGCGGGTTCCACGAGATTCTGCTCGCCGCGTGTCGGATCCGGAGGGTGGCGTTCGTAGTGGGAATGAGAGCGGCCAGACCAGGCCGCCGGGACAAGGGAGTCATGGATGACGCGATACCTGATCTCGTTCGATGACGGCTCGATGGACCACATCCCCGACGAGGACATGGACATCGTGGGCAAGGCCGCACACGCGGTGGTCGAGGAGGCCAAGGCGGCCGGCGCGTGGATCTTCGGCGGCGGACTGCAACGCCAGCAGGCAAGCATCGTGGCCACCGACGGGACGATCACCGACGGCCCCTACCCGGAGACCAAGGAGGTCCTCGGCGGATTCTCGATCGTCGACGTGTCCTCGCGCGAGGAAGCGCTGGAGTGGGCCGCCAAGATCGCCGTCGCCTGCCGCTGTGCCCAAGAGGTACGGGAGCTGATGTACGACCCGGCCGTCTGACCGAGTCCGGACCCGTACCTCTCGGGCCTGGGTCGACCGCTAGTAGAGGTCGGCCAGCTCCTGCTGGGACGGCGCCCCCGGGATGTCCTTCGTCGCGTCCCCCGGCGGATAGGCGACCTCGCCCTCGGACACGATCTTGCCGTTGGTGATCGTCATCAGCCGGGTGGCGTTGGCGATCGCCATCCGGGGGATGGTTTGGAGGTTCTCGCGCATCACGACGAGGTCGGCGTACTTGCCGGTCTCGATCGTGCCGCGATCGTCCTCCTCGTAGCTGGCGAACGCGTAGTTTGCGGTGATCAGCTGGAGCGCGTCGTCGACGGTCACGGCTTCCTCCGGCAGGAAGCCACCGTTCGGAGACCCGTCGAACTCGCGCCGGGTGACGGAGCGCTGGATGCCCCACAGCGGATCGAGGACCTCGATGCTGAAGTCGGTCCCGCCTGCCACGTGCAGCCCACGCCGGAGCATGGTGTGCCAGCGATACGACTCCCGCTGCGCCCGCCGCTTGCCGAGCGCATCGAACGCGAACCAGTGATCGGACGTGGGGAAGCTCAGCTGGATGCTGGCCACGACACCCTTGGCCGCCATCCGGTCCAGCAGGTCGTCACCGGCCACCTGGACGTGCTCGAGCGCCCATCGGTCTGCCTGCGTCACCCCAGCCAGGTCGTAGGCGTTGAGCATGGTCTCGACGCCCCGATCGCCGATCGCGTGGGCGGTGATGTTGTAGCCGAGCTCCTGGGCCCGGGCCACGTCCCGGTTGGCTCGGTCCTGGGCGAGGAACAGGATCCCGTTCGGGAAGCCCCACTCGTACGGGTCGTCCGCGTACGGCTCGCGCAGTGCGCAGGTCCGCGGTCCGAGCCAGCCGTCGGCGTACATCTTGACGCCGAGGACCTTGATCCAGTCGTTGCCGAAGTCGGTGGTCCAGCCGAGCTGGGCGGCCGCCTCCATCGCCCCGACCTGCCAGCGGATCAGGTGGCGTACCTTCAGCCGTCCCTCGTCATGCAACTGCATGAGCGCGTCCATCACGGTCAGGTTGGTGAGCCCGGCGTCGACGATGGTCGAGACCCCGAGCTTGGCCGCCTCCTCCTGCAAGGTGAGGATCTGACTGCGCAGCAGCTCGGTCACCGGGCCGTGGGTTGCGGCACCGTCCGAGGGCGTGCGGCCGGCGTTGTACGTGTTGACGTGGCCCTGTCCGGTTCGCCGGCGACTCTCGAAGGACGCCGCCTCGTCATGGCCGGTCCAGCGCGGCTGGTAGGTCGCCGGGTTGGTGCTGAGGGTACGCAGGATGTGGGCGTGCTGGTCCCGGAAGCCGGGCGCCACGAACGCCCCGCGCAGATCGATCGACCGGGTGGACCCATCCGCCCACGCCAGCACCTCGCGATCCGAGCCGACCGCGACGATCCGCTGTCCTTTGATCGCCACCGCCTCGCGGCTGGGACCACGCACGCCGGTCCAGATCGTGCCCGAGTGCAGGATGAGGTCCGCGCTGCCGACGTCGGCCGACGAGGAGACCGCACCCAGTGCGCGGCCGACGCCGGTAGCGCTGATCGCCGTCGCCCCGGCGCCCACTCCCAACGCCTCGAGCACACGCCGTCGACTGATCTCATAGTCACGGAGTGCCTCGTCGGCCTGTCGCTGGCGTGCGTCGCGCTCGCGGTCAGTCATGGTCGGCCCCTTCACGTCGTCGGGTGAGAGCAGTCACGCGCACCGTAAGCAGGCCCGACGAGGCGCGTCACCGAACAACTGTCGGAAGGCGCGCGGGGCGGTTCAACACACCTTCTGGCCCGGGCAACCTGGCATGCTGCTCAGCTGGTCCCTCTGAATGAGGACGGCTCGATGGGAGCCCGCCTTGGCGGAAAGCAGGCGAGCCATGAGGTACGCACGATGGACATCGGTGAAGGCGCGGGGGCTCGTTGCGGCCCTGACTGTCGGTCTGTTGTACGCGGCGACCGCCGGCGCCGCGGGTGCTACGGCCACGACCGTCCGGGAGAGCGTCGCCTCGAACGGCGGTCAGGCCAACGGCTACAGCGCCGGTGCTGCGATCTCGGCCGACGGGCAGTTCGTGGCCTTCGTCTCGGGCGCCTCGAATCTGGTGGCGGGAGATACGAATGGCGCGACGGACGTTTTCGTACATGATCGCCAGGCCGGGACAACCAGCCGCGTCAGCGTTCCCACCGGCGGTGGTCCGGCCAACGGCGACAGCGACGTCCCCGCGATCTCCGCGGACGGGCGGTTCGTCGTCTTCATCTCGGCCGCATCGAATCTGGTCTCGGGCGACACGAACGGCGTGGCCGACGTGTTCGTCCGCGATCGGCAGGCCGGGACGACCACCCGGGTGAGTGTTGGGGCCGGCGGTCAGGCCAACGGCACCAGCTTCGATCCCTCGATCTCGGCGGACGGGCGCTTCGTGGCCTTCAGCTCGGCTGCCTCGAACCTGGTTCCCGGTGACAGCAACGACACCTACGACGTGTTCGTGCGAGATCGCCAGACCGCGACGACCACCAGAGTGAGTGTTCGATCCAACGGAAGCCAGGCCAACAACGTCAGCTACAAACCGAGGATCTCGGGAGACGGCCTCTCGGTGGCCTTCGTCTCGCTCGCCTCAAATCTGGTCTCGGGCGACACGAATCGCATGGCCGACGTCTTCGTCCATGACCGCCAGAGCGGGACCACCAGCCGGGTGAGCGTCAGCTCCGACGGGCACCAGGCCGCCAAGCGCCGCAGCGACGCCCCGTCGATCTCGGCCGACGGCCGGTTCGTGGCGTTCGTCTCGCTCGCGTCAAACCTGGTGCCGGGCGACACGTACGGCAAGGCCGATGTGTTCGTGCGTGACCGTCAGAGCGGGACGACCAGCATGGTGAGCCTGCGTTCCGACGGGGACCAGGTCAATTGGCCCAGCCTCGACCCCTCGATCTCAGCGGAGGGCCGCTATGTCGCCTTCCGCTCGGGCGCCGCGAAGCTCGTCGCCGGCGACACGAACGGCAAACCCGACCTGTTCGTGCGCGACCGTCGGGCCGGGACGACCAGCCGGGTGAGCCTGCGCTCCAACGGCGGTCAGGCTAACGGCAACAGCGATGTCGCCTCGATCTCGGCCGACGGGCGGTTCGTCGCCTTCGACTCGGGTGCCTCGAACCTGGTCCCGGGCGACACCAACGGCGTGTCCGACATCTTCGTGCGCGGCCCGCTCTTCTAGCGGCCTGCGTTGCATACGCTCGGTCCAGCGCATGACCGTGTGCGCGCGACCAGGAGCGCATCGTGCGACCGATTCCACCGCAGCGGCATCTTTTCGACATCCCCGCCGAGATCGCGTACTTCAATGTCGCGAGTCTGGCGCCGTCATTGCGGGCTGCGGTGGCGGCCGGCGAGGAGGCGCTGCGGTGGCGCGCTCAGCCGTGGCGGATTCGTACGCCGGACTGGTTCGACACCGTCGAGCGGCGGCGGAGCCTGTTCGCCGAGCTGATCGGTGCGACCGCCGACGGAGTCGGGCTCGTACCGACGACCAGCTACGGCCTTGGAGTCGTCGCAGCCAACTTGTCCGCGGGACCGGGCGACCGGGTGCTCGTGCTCGCCGATGAATATCCGTCCGGCATCTATACCTGGCGCCGGTTCGTCCGGCGTACCGGCGCGGAGATCCTGACCGTGCGGCGCGAGCCGGGACAGAGCTGGACCGATTCGGTGCTGGCAGGGTGCGACGAACGAGTCGCGGTGGTTTCCGTACCGCAGGTGCACTGGACCGACGGGTCGCTGGTCGACCTCGACGTGATCGCCCGACGCGCGAGGGAGATCGGCGCCGCGCTCGTCGTCGACGCCAGCCAGTCCGCGGGGGTGATGCCGCTCGACGTGACTGCTCTGGATCCCGACTTCCTGGTGACGGTGGGCTACAAGTGGCTGCTCGGGCCGTTCGCCCTCGGCTATCTCTACGTCGCCGAACGGCATCGCGAGGGGATCGGGCTGGAGGACAACTGGATCGTGCGGGAGAGGTCGGACGACTTCGCCGCACTGGTCGACTACCGCGACGAGTTCCAGCCCGGCGCCCGCCGTTTCGACGCCGGCGGGCGGACCCATTTCGAGCTCACCCCGATGGCCGTCGCGGCACTCGAGCAGCTGCTCGCGTGGGGAGTCGCCGACATCGCGGCCAGCCTGCTCGACGTGACCGGCCGGCTGGAGCGCGCGGCGCAGGCTCGCGGCCTGACGGTCCGGACCGGCCGCGGGCCGCACATGCTCGGCATCAAGGTCCCGGCCGACACCCGGGATCGGATCACGCGGGCCTTGTCGGAGGCCGGCGTCTACGTCGGCCCGCGCGGCAGCGTCCTACGCGTGACGCCGCACCTGCATACGACCGACGAGGACATCGAGCGCCTATTCGGCTCACTCGACGCAGCGATGTGAGTCTGACGCTTCCGCAGTCCTCGGCCTCAGGCCTCACCCGTCGGCTGGGGGGTGCTCACGGTCCGGGCCCGTACCCGCTGCTGCCGGACCGGCTGCGGAGTCTCGGCCGAGGCGCGCCGAGATCGCCGGCTGCGGCTGGCGGCGCGACGTCGCTGGGCGTTGGGGCTCTGGTCGGCACTCAGCTGCTTCACGATGTAGGCAGCGACGATGGGGCGCATGGTTCCTCCGTGTGGTCTGGCCGGCGATTGCCGACACCTCCACACTTCGGCTAAGACGCTGCCGAGGAATCGGGTGAACCTCTTATCTGTGCTCAGCGGATCTTAGAAGCCGCTGCCATACGGGTAAATTCCGGGTCATTCCGGCGGGTTCCGATATCGCTCCGGAGACGCCGGGGCGGCAGTTGGCGTGAGATTCAGGTCGATGGGCGTCCGAAACCTGTATCGCGCGCCAACTCTCGGGCGGGCGGGCAGACGCCGAGCCGAGCCTGGCGATGGGCTGAGGATGTCATCCGGGCTGAGACTGCGGCTTCGGCTCGTCGACCGGATCCTTGAGGATGCCGGCGCGGCGAGCGGCGGCCGCGGCTTTGCCCCTGCTGGTCACGTTGAGCTTGGCCAGGATGTGCGTGACGTGGACGCTGGCGGTTTTGGGCGAAATGAACAGCCGTCCGGCGATCTCGTCGTTGGTCGCGCCCTCGTCGAGGAGGGTGAGGACCTCGTACTCACGACGGGTCAGCTTGGCGCCTTGAGGTGCCGGATCCTTGCGCGGTCTGGTCAGCCGAATGTCGGTGAAGGCCGCGTCCCGGATCACGGCTCGGCAGAGTCGTTCGGCTCCCAGCCCTTGGAAGATCGCCAGTGCTTCCTCGAACGATGACCGGGCGTACTCGATGTCGTCTTGTGCCGCGCTGACCTGCCCGAGGCGACGCAGTGACCAGGCGAGCGGTGCGGGCATCGGATTCTCCCGCCACAGCGCGACTGCGTCCTCACAGTCGTCTCGATTCATGGATCCTCGGCAGATCGCGAGATCGGTCTGCACGGTTGCCGCGTACGCCTGGTCCCGCCGGCTGCTGGGGCGGGTTTGGTCGGCGAGGCCGGCGATCTGGCCGACGGTGCCGGCGTCCGGCGATCCGGTCCAGACCTGGTCGGCTTCGGTGCGAGCGGCCACGTGCAGGATCGGCCAGAGGAACGCCGGTGCTGCGGTCACCCGGGCCAGCCGCAGGATCGGCGTGACGACATGGCGAGCCGCGTCGAGGTTGCCGAGTGCGTAGTAGATCTCGGCGGCGCTGGTGTGGTCGGGTAGCAGGCTCTGGATCTGGGAGTCGTCCAGGTTGAGTGTGTCCTGGTCGAGCTCGGGCAATGGAGCGAGCTCCGACGGGTCCAGCTGGCCGCGCCAGATCGAGAGTTGGAGGGACAGCCGATCTTCCCAGCTGGTCACCGAGCTCGGCAGGCCCGGCGCCGTCGCCACCGCCTCCAGCCACGCGTCGGCCTCGTCCCAGCGGCCGAGGTCGAGCAGGCCCTCAGCGGCGTTGAGCGCGAGGAACGACCACGGGAACGGGAGCGGGCCGGGATGCTGGCCGCCGAGCAGCTCGATGCCGGTCAAGGTGATATCGAGACAGCCGGAGATCTCGCCCAGGTAGAACAGCACCACGCCATGGCCCATGTGGACGTCCGCTCTCGCCCGGAGATCGCCACTGCGATCCGCGAGCGCATGCGCCTTCGCGACGCTGGCCAGGGCGGCGTCGCCGAGGCCCATCGTCCCCTCGATCAGGGCCTGGCTGCCCAGGATGTCTGCCTGCAGGACGAGGTCGCCTCGAGCCTCGGCCGCTGCGACGCCCTCCGAGACCACCGGCAGCGCCTCTTCGATCCGGCCAGCGTGAAGCAGGTTGCCGGCCAGGAGCTTGCAGGCGATCACCCGGTGACGTGTCGGCGGGTCGGTGGGAATGCGGCTGACGGCGGCCTGCAGTTTCCCGATCGAAACGTCCTGTCCTCGATCCATCAGGGCCCAGAGGGCCAGGATGTCCAGCCAGGCGGCGCGAACGGTGGCGTTGGTGTCCAGTGCGAGGCGGGCCTTCGCGACCAGGTGGTCGGACAGGTCGACGTCTCCGGTACGCAATGCCAGCTCGGCGGCTTCGGCCAGGATTGACCACTGATCGGTGCTCGTCGTCTCGGCTGGATCGGGAGCCAGGTCCCACAGTCGCGCCGCCTCGGTCAGCAGCCGGAGCTGCTCGTCGACGGCGGACAGCCGCTTCGCCTCGGTGGCGGCCTGGAGCGTGGGAACCAGGGCCTTGGCCGGCTCGCCGGCGCCGCTCCAATGCTCGGCGAGCGTTGCGGCGTCGCCGACCGACGGTGTTGCCTCGATCGCCTGCGCCCACCCGGCATGGAGCCGTCGGCGCCGTCGGGGAGGCATCCGCTGCTGGGCCGCCTCCAGGAGCAGTGCGTGCCGAAACGCGAGTCGGTCGCCCTGCTCGCTGAGGATCCCGGCCGCCTCGGCATCCTCCACGGCCAGATCGAACGTGTCGTCGTCCAGCCCGGACACTTGGGCGGCGGCGTGTACGTCGGCCGGCGGGCGTCCGATGGCGGCGACCTCGACAACCGTTCTGGCGCCGTCTGGCAGTGCCGCGATCCGGTGTCCGAGCAGCCGGTCGGCCACCGCCCCCTGCAACTGGTGCACGTCGAGATTCGCGGCGACCACCTGCTCGACCAGGAACGGCACCCCTTCGGAGAAGGTCATCACCTCGGCCAGCCGATCGGCCGTGACACCCGTGGCCTTGAGCCCGGTCAGTTGGTCGGCCACCTCCTCCGCGGCGAACCGGGACAGCTCGAGGTGGGTGACGCTCGGAAGGCTGGCCAACTCACTGAGGTACGGGCGGATGGCCTCGTACGACGGGTCGTCGCTGCGCACGGTCACGACGATCATCAGTCGCTCGTGCCGCGCCGACCGGACGACGTACTCCAGCAGTCCCCGGGTCGACTCGTCGGACCAATGCAGGTCCTCGAGCACCACGACCACGAAGCGACGCTCGGCCGTGCGCAGCAGCAGCCGGGTCGCGGCCTCGAACAGCTGACCCTGCGTCACCTGACCCTGCGTCACCTGATCCGAGTCGTCGCCGACCGGAGCCAACGCCGGAATCAGCGAGGCCAGGACCGGGGCCGACGGGCCCAGCACCTCGGCGACGAAGGCAGGGTTGAGGCGTCTGGTCAGACCGGACAGGGCCTCGATCCAGGGGCCGAACGGCAGGTTCTGCGCCGCCGCGGACGAACAGTTTCCCCAGACCGTCGTCGACTCCGCTGCGATGCCCTCGCTGAACTGCTCGACCAGCGCTGACTTGCCGATGCCGGCCTCGCCGGTGATGACCGCGACCGTTGCCGTCCGATCGTCAGCGCGCGCCTCGAGACCGCGCAGCGCAGCAAGCTCTGTCTCACGTCCGACGAAGACCTGTGCGACCGGGGCCTGGCTCACCCACATATGGTTACACCGTCGGCGCTGCTGTTCCCCTGACCTGCGGTTAAGCGTGCGTGATGCCCCGCTATCGACGGCTTCGGACTAGCCCGCGAGCTCGGCGACTGTCTTCTCGATACGGCGCTTGCGCGTCTCGGGTTGCTTGGCGCCTTCGACCGACAAGACGTAGCGCCGCTGGTGGCTGTAGGACAGCTCGTCGAATCGGCGCTTCGCGGCGGCATCGCGGCCGAAGGCTTCGGCCAGATCGGCTGGGACGTCGACGGTTCGCGGCTTGGTGTCGAGCTCGATGTGGACGTCGAGTTGGTCACCGGCCGAGACGCCAGCACAGGAGCGGTTCTCGGCACTGACCGGGAGCATGAAGCGTCCGCCCATGGAGGCGATGGTGCTCGGGTACGAGTGGCCGTTGATCGTCACAGTAACCGGCGGCCGACGGCCCGCGCCGAGGCTCTCGACGATCTGGTCGGGCACGGGGATGCCGGTGGCGGTCTTGCCGCCGAGCTCGAGGGCGGCGCGAAACTGCGCGGTCGGGGCCATGGGGGGTCCTCTCGTCTTCGCATGGGTGCGTCATCACTAGAGACCGGCCGGGTCGCGAAAACTCATCGGCCCCGACCCGGCGTAACTCGAAACCCGGCTCAGTCGAGTCGGAACGTCACGCGGTAGGCGGTCGGAGTGACGCCGACGGCGCGGTGGAAGTGCCGACGCAGGGTGGTGGCGGTGCCCATGCCGCAGCTGGCGGCGACCTGTTCGACCGAGGCGTCGGTGCGCTCCAGCAGTTCCTGGGCGCGGCCGATGCGCTGCTGGTGGAGCCACTCGAGCGGCCCCGCATCGAGCTCGGCATGCATGCGGCGAGCGAGCTGTCGGGTGCTGAGACCGGCATGCTCGGCGAGCGTTCGCACGGTCAGCGGCTGGTCCAGACGGGCCCGTGCCCACTCGAGGGTCGGCGCGAGTCCGGTCGGGATGCGCGGCTCGGCGGGTGGGGCGATGAACTGTGCCTGCCCGCCGCTGCGATGAGACGGGGCGACCAGCGTCCGCGCTATGCCGTTCGCGGCCGAGGCGCCGAGGTCGCGGCGTACGAGGTGGATGCAGAGGTCGAGGGCCGCGGTCTTGCCCGCCGAGGTGAGTACGTCGCCGTCGTCGATGTAGAGGACGTCGGCCCGTACGTCGATGCTCGGATAGCGCCGCGCCAGGTCATCGGCGTGCATCCAATGGGTGGTCGCCGCCCGACCGTCCAGCAGCCCGGCCGCCGCCAGCACGAACGCGCCCGTGCATAGCGACACGACGCGGACCCCACGCTGATGCGCCGTTCGGAGCGCCTCGAGCAGAGTCGGGTCGGGATCTGCGGCTGGGTCGTCGGTGGAGGGCACGACGACGGTGTCGGCGCGGGCGATCTCGGCGTACGACGCGGTCGGTGATCCGGCCAGCCACGGGTGCGGGGCGCCGTCCGCAGTGCAGACCACGAAGTCGTACCAGCTGCCGGTGGGCGACAACTCGGAGCGGTCGACGCCGAAGATCTCGCCGGCGATCGCGGCCTCGTAGAGCATCGCGGTGCTGTGCAGGGCGAGGACGACCCGGGTCATGTCCGAAAGTGTACGCACATCGTCGCTTCGGACACTCGGCAATCGTTTACTCCGGGACCGACGATGGGTCGTATGAGCAGCTCTGCGCGAGTGATGGTCTACGGCGCCACCGGTCACACCGGACGCTTCGTCGTCGACGAACTGATGCGGCGTGGGCTGACGCCAGTGCTGGCCGGGCGCAGCGCCGCGCGCCTCGCGGAAGCCTCACGGCGGCACGACGGACTCCAGCAGCGGGTGGTCGGTCTGGACGACCCGGACCGGCTGCGACGAGCGGTCGAAGGTGTGTACGCGGTCGTGAACACGGCCGGACCGTTCCTGGACACCGCGCTGCCATTGGCGACCGCTGCCGTCGCCAGCGGAGCGCACTACCTCGACGTCACCGCCGAGCAGCCGGTCGTGCAGGAGCTGTATCGCGAGCTCGACCGGGCCGCGCGTGACGCCGGCGTGGCCGTCGTGCCGGCGATGGCGTTCTACGGCGGGCTCGCCGATCTGCTCGTCACCGCGGCCCTCGACGGCGAGACGAGCGCGGACGGGGTCGAGATCGCGATCGGACTCGACCGCTGGTGGCCGACTGCGGGCACCCGGATCACCGGCGCCCGCAACACGTCGATCCGCCAGATCATCCGCGGCGGCGCGCTCGTCCCAATGCCGAACCCCGCCCCGACCGGCAGTTGGTCGTACCCACAGCCGCTGGGCGAGCAGCCGGTCGTGCAACTGCCGTTCTCGGAGGTCGTCACCATCAATCGGCATCTCCGCGTCGGCGACCTCACCTCCTACCTGAACAGCTCCTCGCTCGCGGACCTCCGCAACGAGTCGACCCCGCCTCCTTCCGCCACCGACGGCTCCGGCCGGTCGGCGCAGCGGTTCGTCGTCGACGTGGCAGTACGGCGGGGCGCCGCCACGCGCCGGCTGGCCGCTTCGGGCCGTGACATCTATGCGGTCACCGCGCCGATCGTGGTCGAGGGCGTCGTCCGGCTCCTCGGCGATCAGCACCCGGTCGGCGCGGTCGCACCCGGCGAGGCCTTCGACGCCGCCGACGTGCTGGCCACACTGGCGGCGCATCCGGCCGGGATCACGCTCGACACCTCGCGCCTGCCAGTAGCCGCGACCTAGTCGCCTGGGAACCCGACGATCGCGAGGTTCAGCAGCAGCTCGTTCTTGCGCGGCACGGGGGCATGCCGATCCGTCCCGAAGTCCTCGGTCAGATCGTCCGACTCCAGGGCGGTCTGAAGCGGGACCTGGCCCTCGTAGCCGAAGGAGTCGACCACGAACGGGAGCGCGTCGGAGGCCAGCGCCTCCGGCCCGCTCATGATGTGGAAGTGCAGGTGCGGCGCCGAGGTGTTGCCGGTGTTGCCGAGCAGGCCGAGTTTGTCGCCCCGCTTGACCTTGTCGCCCGGCTCGACCACGACGGAGCCCTTCTCCAGATGCGCGTAGAACGCGTACACGCCGTTGCGGAACTTGAGGATGACGTGGTTGCCGTCGACGCTCTCGATGGTGTCGAAGGATCCCGGATCCGGTAGCGAGCCCGGCACCTGGTTGGGGAAGTTGTTGGCGACACTGACCACCGTCCCGTTGGCGGCGGCGATCACCTCGGAGCCGTACTGGGTCCAGTTCTGCGGGTTGGTCACGTCGCCGGTGACGAAGTGTCCGTTGTCATCCAGTTGCATGTAGTCGATCGCGAACCGCTGTGAGTCGAAGAGACCGCCGTTCACCGACTGAACCGCTCCGCGGTGGGCGAACCTCAGGTCACAACAGCCGTTGAACGCCACCCAGCCGTCGCCCTTGAGCGGCGGCCCGACAACGACCGGCCGCAGGTTTCCGATCTCGAACGGCGTGATCGTGTACGTGAGCGGCGTCGGCTCGGTCGATCCCGGGTTGGCCGCGCCGAGCAGTCGGAATCGGTGGATCAGGGTCTGTGGCACCTCGTCGAGCGAGTCGAAGGCGAGATTGACGAACAGCAGTCGTGAGCCGTTGGGCTCGATCGTCGTGTTCTCGACCGGGCTGGGAGCGAGCGTCCTCATGTTCTCGACCAGGCGGCTGTCCTGGAAGCGGGTGATGACCCGCTCGCGGTCTGCCTCGTCGAGCACCGCGACGCTTCGGATCGTGGCTGGAACGGCCTTCGCGTTGGTCAGCTGGAGCTCGTAGACGACGTGATACCTGCCGTCGGTCCCCCTGACCGGCGCGGTCTCCGGGCCGATCGTCGACGCGACGACGGGCGTAAACGTCTGGGGTGCGACTCCGATCTCGGTCGGATGCTTGGCCTTGGTCGCGCCCGGTGCACTCGCGTTCGAGGAGCTCTCGACACTCGTCTGGTCACCGCACGCGGCCGAGCCGAGCGCTACGACGAGACCGGCGGCCGCGACCATCGCGAACCGCCGGGTTCGGCTGTTCAGACCGTGCTGATTGGTCATGGGCTCCTCCGGAGGCCGATCTCGGACGTACAGGACGTACCCGGCCAACGTAGAGAGAAGGGGCGGGAAGTGACCTGGGCCGAATGGCCCGTACCGAGCGGGTCCCCTGGCCCGGCGCGGACGGTAACCTTCCCGGAAGCTCACCCGGGACCCGCGGAGGATGAGGCGTGGCCAGCAAGAAGTCGAAGGCCGGCAAGCAGTCGAAGTCGCAGGAGCGTCAAGCGCGGCTCCGTGAACTACAACAACAGCAAAAGCGTGCCGAGCGTCGGCGCAACCTGCTGATCTTCGGCGCCACAGCCCTCGTGGCGCTGCTGATCATCGCGGGGACCGCCTGGGGCATCATGCAGCAAGACGACGGATCGTCCGGTGCCAGCCGTCTCGAGCCGGCCGATGTCGGAATCGAAGGTGTCGAGTCGGCCAAGATCACCGACCAGGACCACACCGCCGAGGACGTCGACTATCCCGAGAATCCACCGGCCGGCGGTCCGCACAATGCCGTGTGGCAGAACTGCGGCTTCTACAGCGACTCCGTGCAGGACGAGCACGCCGTCCACTCGCTCGAGCACGGCGCGGTCTGGATCACGTACTCCTCGGACCTCGCCGACGACCAGGTCGAGACGCTGCGCAGCCTGACAGCCGCCGGCAAGTACGTCGTCGTCTCGGCTCGCGACGACCTGCCGAGTCCGGTCGTCGCGAGTGCCTGGGGCTTCCAGCTGCAGCTCGACAGTGCCGACGACCCGCGGCTCCAGCAGTTCCTCGGCAAGTACGTCCAGGGTCCGCAGACTTTGGAGCCGGGCGCGCCGTGTACCGGTGGAACGGGAGAGCCTGAGTTCGGCGTGTGACCGGCGCCGCCGGCGGAACTAGTCGCCTGGCGCAGCCCGCTACGGTCTGGGGATGGGCGTTGACTGGAACGACGAGGTCGTCGATCAGCTCGAGTCGCACTGGCAGCACCAGTTGCGGCCTCGCCTACGCGGACTGACCGACGACGAGTACTTCTGGCAGCCGGTCTCGGACTGCTGGACGATCAGCCGTCGCGGAGCGAGCTCGGCGCCGATGTCGTTCGGGGCGGGCGAGTTCACGATGGACTTCGGCGAGCCGCAGGATCCGGAGCCGGTGACCACCATCGCCTGGCGGCTCGCCCACCTGATCGTCGGCTTCGCGGAGACGAATGGGTCGCACTTCGGCGGTCCACCTGCCGACGCCTCGAGCTTCTGCTACGCGGGCACTGCCGAGGAGGCGCTGCGTCAGCTCGATGACACCCACGACCGGTGGGTCGAGGGCGTACGCGGACTGGGTGCCGAAGGCCTTGCCCAGCCACAGGGTCCGACGCAGCCGCCCGAGTTCGCCGACGCGCCGATGGCGAAGCTCATCCTGTACACGAATCTGGAAGTTCTCCACCACGGTGCCGAGATATGCCTGCTGCGAGACCTCTATCTGCGGCAAGCTTCGTAGCCTGGCGGCAACAGTAGACCCAACGGAGGTGCGGTCGATGGAACCGGAACGGGCCCGATCTTTACTGGACGAGGAGCGGGCGCGGGTGCAGCAGCTGCTGGCCGACATCGACACCGCTCAGACGGAGGACCGGTCGGCCGAACGCGCGACCGGCGACATCGCTGATCCGGCTCAGCCGCTGACCGAGCAAGGCGTCGACGACGCCGTTGCCGCCAGCCTGCGGGAGCGACTCGATGCGCTCGATCGGGCCTACCAACGGCTTGCCGACGGCACGTACGGCCGCTCGATCCGCAGCGGCGCTCCGATCCCGGACGAGCGCCTGGAGGCCGACCCGGCGGCCGAGCTCACGGTCCAGGAGGCGGCCAGCGACGAGGCGTCGGAGCGCTGATCGGGGCTGCATCGGGGATAGATTGAGCGATGTGGTGGTGACACTGCGCGAGATCGACGATGCCAACCGGGAGACCGTCCTCAGCTTGGCGGTCGCGCCGGCGCAGGAGCAGTTCGTGAGCTCGGTGGCGGAGTCGCTTGCCGAGGCTGCCGACTATCCGCACGCCAAGCCGTGGTACCGAGCGGTCTTCGACGGCGACGATGCGGTCGGCTTCGTGATGCTGAGTTGGAACGTGGAGCCGCAGCCGCCGGAGATCATCGGTCCGTGGTTCCTGTGGAAGCTGCTCATCGACGAGCGGCACCAGGGCCGGGGCTACGGTCGCGAGATCGTGCAGACGGTGGCCGACCTGGTGCGGGCCGAGGGCGCGACTGAGCTGCTGACGAGCTACACGCCAGGGCCGGGCGGGCCGGCTGGGTTCTACGAGCGGTTGGGGTTCGTCCCGACCGGGGGAGTGGACCCGGACGGTGAGATCATCATGCGCCTGGAGCTGTCGTAGCGACGGCAGAATGAAGCTCGTGGTTGCTGCGGTGGTGTTCGACCTGGACGGCGTCCTGGTCGACTCGGAGCCGGTCTGGGAACAGGTGCGGCGGCAGTACGTCGCCGATCACGGTGGCCTGTGGCAGCCGGACTCCCAACGCCGGCTGATGGGGATGAGCACCGGCGAGTGGGCTCGCTATCTGAGCGACGAGCTGGGCGTCGATCGCAGCGCCGAGCAGGTCGCGGACGACGTGGTGACCGAGATGGCGACGCGTTACGCGGCTGCCGTCCCGTTGGTCCCGGACGCGGACGCGGTCGTACGGGAGCTCGCCCGGTCGTGGCCGCTCGGCCTGGCCAGCTCGTCACCGCCCCGACTGATCGAGGCCGCGTTGTCGGCGACCGGGCTCACCCAGTCCTTCGCGGTGGCGATGTCGTCCGAGAGCGTGCCGAACGGCAAGCCGGCGCCGGACATCTACCTGGCGGTCGCGGAGCGATTGGGCCGGCGGCCGGCGGCCTGCGTGGCGGTCGAGGACTCCTCCAACGGCGTGCGGTCCGCCGATGCGGCTGGAATGACGGTGATCGCCGTACCCGCCACGGACTATCCCTTGGACGAGGACGCACAGCAGCGCGCCGCCCTGGTGGTCGAGCGCCTCGACGCGGTCACTCCGGATGCCGTGCGAGCAGCCGGGCCCGCGACCTAGTCGGAGCCGATCGCGACCAGGTGTCCATCTCGGCGGTTGCCATTCGTCTTGGATCCGAAGACCCCAGACGAGGAGGCACCGAAATGAAGATCAGCAGCATCTCCGGGCTCACCTACCGAGTTCGCGACCTGGACACGACCGTCGGCTTCTACGAGTCGCTGGGCTTCCGGATCGGCAAGCGTGACGACGAACAGGCGACCTGCTACGTCAACTGGTTCTGGGTGCGGTTCGTCGCGGACCCAGACGGCGGCGACGGAGAGTCAGACTCCGTGCCGACGCTCTACCTGAAGGTGGACGACATCGACGACTTCTACGGCGCCGTCGTCGCCATCGGACATCTGCCGTCGACCGAGCCGCGCAACGGACGAACCGGCGGTCGCGAGTTCCGCCTCGACGATCCGGACGGCTACCCGCTCGCGTTTTTCGCGAAGTAGCGAACGGCGGCCTAGGTCGCCGGCGCCACCATCTGATCGATCGCGTGTCCGAACGAGCGGAGCCGGAACGCCAGGACGATCTCCATCAGACCCAGGACGAGCAGCCAGATGCCCAGCACGACCGCGAGGGTCACCAGGGAGATGCTCGGCCACACCAGCACGACGATGCCGGCGGCGACACTGAGCAGCCCCATGAACACCGTCCAGCCCCGGCTCGACATGGTGTCGTCGGTGAGCGCGGCGAAGATCTCGACCGCGCCGTTCACGATCCAGAAGATCCCCAGGATCAGGGCCAGCGCCAGAATCGTCACGAGGAGATGGCGCAGCGCGTAGAGGCCGGCGATGAAGCACAGCACACCTAGCAGGGCCAGCAGCACTCGTGTCCCGCCGCCCTCGCCTTCGGCGGCAATGGCGCCGACGAACCGGAAGACACCGGCCACGAGCAGCTGAATGCCGAACAGTACGGCGACGACTTCGACCGTACGGTCCGGCCAGATGAGGACCACCACCCCGATCGCCAGCGTGATGATTCCATACGCCAGCGGCCAGCCCCAATGGCGCCCTGTCCCACGTAGCACCTCGGCAGCGTTGCCGGTGAGCTCTTCAGCCATTTCGAACCCTCCGATCGGCCCGGGTCCCCTCGGTGATCGAGCGCGCACCTGGCGGCTTTCGACCAATCAGAGCCTACTCTCGCGAACCCTGAATGAGCAGCAACCGAACGCGAGGACACGCCTCGGTCTGGGGTACCGGACCGTGTCCTCGAGCGACGAGCGGTGCGCAGCCTGACTTCGGGGGGTCGAAAGAAAGTTGCCGGCCGAAGCAACCTGGCGGCATCGACGGCGTCTGTTGGATCGACATCATTCGACATTCCTGAAGGGGATTGATCCATGCGCCGGTTGACTCTGACTCTTGCTGCCGTTTCGAGCCTCGCCCTCACCGTTCCCGCGATGGCCGCGGCCACCGGTTCGACGGCCCGGGTCATCGATGGCACCAACCTCGACGACACGCTGGTCGGAACGCGGCACGCCGACATCATCCGCGGCTTCGGCGGCGGCGACGACATGTTCGGCCGCGGCGGAATGGACCGGCTCAAGGGCGGTACCGACCCCGACCATCTCGTGGGCGGCGCCGGCAACGACTTCCTCTATGGCGGCCTGGGCAACGACACGATGTTCGGCGGCCATGGCGACGACACCCTGATCGGCGGGAGGGGCGGTGACGTCCTGAACGGCGTGGCCGGCAAGGATTATCTGGCCGCCGCAGGGGTGAAGGTCGTGGTCCGCGGCGGGAGTGGCGCCGACGTCATCGTGGGCTTCTCGTCCGACAAGGGCACCGACTACTACTTCTGCGGTCGCGGCAAGGACTTGGTCGTTTACGACGACAGCATCGACCCGGCCGACCAGCTCCGTGGCTGCGAGACCGTCCTCGAGAACGGCGGCCACTATCGGCTGCCGACTGCCTGATCAGCTCGGCGCCGGCTGCGTCGTCCGACCCGACGTGGCTGCCGTCGTATGACGAGTGGCCGGGGAGTCCGTCGTCCGGACTACCCGGCCACAGCTCACTTCTGGCGGCTACGGCGTGACGATGGCGAACGCCGGGTCTGGCTGATCGACGACGCTCAACAGACGCTGGAGCGCGGTCGGGTCGCCGGTGTGGCCGATGTCGCTGAGGTCGCCCCCGGCCATGAGCTGCAGCAACTGCGGTTTCGTGAGCTCGAGCGTCAGGTCGACATCGGCTGCTGATCTCGGGTCCGCCGTCTGGATGAGCGCCCCGTTGGACAGTGTGGTGCGGACGGTGGTGTCGAGATCGGTGAAGTGCCAGTCGATCGTCAAGGACACCGCGGCGGCGCGGGGGCCGTCCACCCGGATGGCGATCGTGTCGAAGAGTTGTTCCACCGACAGTGCGGCCGCCATGCCGGAGCCGAGCTCGATGGCCGGAGGTGTGATGCCCTCGTCGAGCTCGAGTGCGCCGGCGAGATAGAAGTTCCGCCAAGTCGGGTTCTCGGCGCCGTAGCCGAGGCGCCGGTAGACATCGGCTAGCGCGTGCTTGGCAGCGACGTTGTCGGGCTCGGCGAACACGGCGTGTTTGAGGAGCTCGACGGCGAAGCGCGGGTCGCCGACCTCGGAGTAGCGCCGGGCCTGCTCGATCACGGCGTCGACGCCGCCGAGGACGTCGACATAGCGGACCGCGAGCGCCTCCGGCGGATGCTGCCAGAGCGACGAGGGGTGCCCGTCGAACCAGCCGAGGTAGCGCTGATAGATGGCCTTGACGTTGTGGCTGACCGACCCGTAGTAGCCGCGCGCGTGCCAGGCATCCTCGAGCGTCGCCGGCAGGGTGAACTCCTCGGCGATCTCCAGCCCGGTCATGCCCTGGTTGAGCATGCGGAGCGTCTGGTCGTGGAGGTAGGCGTAGAGGTCCCGCTGCTGCGAGAGGAACCTGGCGACCCGCTCGGTGCCCCAGGTCGGCCAGTGATGTGAGGCGAAGGCGACGTCGGTGTCCGCACCGAACAGTTCGATCGCCTCGTTGAGGTAGTGCGCCCAGATCCGCGGATCGCGTACCAGCGCTCCACGCAGCGTCAGCAGGTTGTGCAAGTTGTGGGTCGCGTTCTCGGCCATGCACAGCGCACGGTGTTGCGGGAAGTGGAAGTTCATCTCCGAGGGCGCTTCGGTCCCCGGGGTGAGCTGGAAGACGATTCGTACGCCGTCCACGACCTCCTCCTGGCCGGTGTGCGTGATGTCAACCGTTGGCGCGATCAGTCCGAGCGCCCCTTGCGAGGTCGCGATCCCGAGTCCACTGCTCACCTGACCGGTCGGACCGACGCCCAGGGTGACGCCATACATGTAGTTGGCTCGCCGGTTCATCGCGGTGCCGGCGTACACGTTCTCCGAGACGGCGTACTCCATGAAACCCGCCGGCGCGAGGATGGGCACGTCACCGGCGCCATCGGGCAGAACGCCCATCACGCCGCCGAAGTGGTCGCCGTGTGAGTGCGTGTAGATGACGCCGGTGACACGCCGGTCGCCGCGATGCTCCCGGTAGAGCGAGATCGCCGCCGCCGCGCACTCCGCCGAGATCAGGGGATCGATGACGACGACACCGGTGTCGCCCTCGACGATCGTCATGTTGGAGATGTCGAAGCCACGAACCTGGTAGATGCCGTCGGCCACTTGGAACAGCCCGTTGATCCGGCACAGCTGGGCCTGCCGCCAGAGGCTCGGGTTCACCGTGTCCGGACGGTCGCCGTCCAGATACGCGTACGGCGCCAGGTCGAACACCACCCGTCCGTCACGATTCTTGATCGTCACCGGATCGAGCGACGCCACGAACCCCCGGTTCGCGTCCTCAAAATCCGTCTGATCGCCAAAGTCGAGAGCCATCCGATCGACCTCACCCTCCGAATCGTCTACGTCGCATCCACGACGTACGGTCACGCCACTTCGCATGGCCAGGCTCACCTGCGGCGCGCTCGGATCGCCTCACCCGGCCGGGGCGAATAGCCGAACGCCGCGGGTGGCGGGCCGGCTTCGCCCGGGCTGGGGGATGCCCGGCGATGTGGCCTCTTCGGAGGATGGCAAGGGCGCGCCGATTCGAGGGAGCTGACATGGCAGACGGCAGAGAGGTTCTGGACCGGGCGCTGGCGGCGATCGCGGCACCAGACACCTTGAGCTCGCCGCTCGGTGATCTGCGGTTCTTCGACGGCGTGCCGTTGCCGGAGTCGATCGAGACGATCTACGACCTGCTCGACCTCACTCGTGCGATCGAGGTGTACCTGAACACGATTCCGGGCGCGTCGCTGGTCGCGATGCGGAGCGGCTTTCGCAGCGTCGGAGTGGACGGGAACGTGCTCGGGTATACCGATCCGCGTGCCAACTCGGGGTCGTTCCTCCTGACGCCGAACACGGAGACGACCTATGGGTCGATGTTCTTCGATCTGCGCGACGGACCGGTCGTCGTGGAGAACCCGCCGAACTCGCTGTGCGTCGTTGACGACTTCTGGTTCCGTTACCTCACCGACCTCGGGATTGCCGGCCCGGACCGAGGCGCCGGCGGCAAGTACGTCTTCCTGCCGCCCGGGTATGAGGGGGAGGAGCCCGAGGGGTACTTCGCGTTCCGCAGCCCGACGTACACGAACTGGCTGGTGGTGCGTGCCCTCGGCGGCGTGCCGGACATCGTGAAGACGCGGGTCTACCCGTTGGCGCAGGCGAACGACCCGCCGGCGACGACGTACCTGAACATGGCCGAGCTGACTCAGAACACCGTGCACTCCAACGACTACTCCTTCTACGAGGAGATCAACACGCTGGTCCAGGAGGAGCCCGCAGACGCGCTGGACGAGGAGCGAGCCGGACAGTGTGCGGCGATCGGCATCGTCCATGGTCAGCCGTTCGAGCCGGACGACCGGATGCGACGGATCCTGAGCCGGGCGGCTCCGCTGGCGGCCGCGATCGCCCGTGCGCTGATCTACAAGCCGCGCGACCCCGAGGCCTATTACTACTCGGACAGTAACTGGCTGAGCGCCTTCGTCGGAGGGAGCTACGAATTTCTGCGCAACCACGCGAGGCTGCTCGACGCCCGGACCCAGTTCCACTACTTCGCCACCGTCGTCACACCTGCGATGGCGCACGCGCAGGTCGGCGCCGGCTCCGCATACGCCTACACCGCGATGGACTCCGCCGGCGCGTGGCTCGACGGCGGCCGGACCTACCGCCTCACGCTACCGTCCGGGATTCCCGCCAAGAGCTTCTGGTCGATCGACCTGTACGACACGCAGACCAGGTCGCTGCTCGAGACCGACAACCCGTACCCGGCGCTGTCGAGTTTGTCCCGCACGGTCCGATCGAACGACGACGGCACCGTCGACCTCTGGTTCGGACCCACCGCACCGGATGGTCAGGAGACCAACTGGGTGCAGACGGTGCCCGGCAAGTCGTGGTTCATCATGCTGCGGCTGTACGGCCCGTTAGAGGCGTGGTTCGACAAGACCTGGCGACCGGGCGAGCTCGAGCCGACCGACTGAGGGGAGGAGTGGTGACGGATCAGAGCGGGCCAGCGGAGACTGCTGGGCTTGCGGATGTGGTGGACCAGATGCGGCAGCGTCTCGATGCCCTTCCCGCTGGCGACCTCCGTCGACACTTTCTCGGGACCTATCTGCGTACGACGATGGCCGTCGGTCAGGCGATCGACCGAGGCGTCTTCGAGGATCCGGGCATGGGTCGAGCAGTGGGATGTGGTGTTCGCCCAGCTCTACTTGGACGCGCTCGACGCCAGCCGCGCCGGTGGGCCGATCTCTCGGCCGTGGCGGCTGGCATTCGACGCACCGGCGCGGCTGCATCCGCTGCAGCATGTCCTGCTCGGCGTCAACGCGCACGTCAACTACGACCTGCCGCAGGCGCTGCTGCGGGTCATCACCGTCGATGACTTCGGCGATCCGAAGCTCCTGGATCGCCGACGGCGCGACCACGAGAACATCGACGGAGTGCTCGCCTCGCGGGTGGCGGCCGAGGACAATGAGCTGCCGGTGGGGACGCTGATCGACCGGCTGCTCACGCCGCTCAACCGGCTGGCCAGCAAACGCTTCCTCCGGGAGGCGAGGCAGAAGGTGTGGCACAACACCTACGAGCTGCACACCGCCCGGGTAGCCGGGCCGGACGCCTACCGGGTGCGCCTGGCCGAGCTCGAGCTGCTCAGCTCGGCGAAGATCGCCGACCTGCTGGCGCCCGGCCAGGTGCTGCTGCGCCTCGCGGTCGCGGGCTTCGGGGTGACCCTGCCGCCGCCCGCAGTCTGAGTCGGCGGATCACCAAGCCGGCCGATTGATACGTGGCTTCGTGGGAGTGGCCGGCGCTAGCATCTGCCTGTGTCCACGCAGGTGCTCGAGCAGGACGTACACCGCATGCACGCCAAGCGAATGACGCCGGCCGAGATCGCCCACGACACCAACCTCGAGCCACACCAGGTGCGGCAGATCCTCGCCGGCGATGACAACTGGTGGGTCACGTCCTAGCGATCACGCCTGATCAGTCCAGGCAGAACTCGTTGCCCTCGGGGTCGGTCATGACGATCCAGCCTCCGCTCATCGGCGGATCCGGCTCGAAGCGGCGCACCCGGGTCGCTCCCAGCGCGACGAGCCGGTCGCACTCGGACTCCAGCGCCGCCATCCGCTCCTCGCCTTGCAGCTCGGGAGCCGCCCGGACGTCGAGGTGGACGCGATTCTTGGCCACCTTGTCTTCCGGCACCTGCTGGAAGAAGACCCGTGGGCCGCGCCCGTCCGGATCCTCGATCGCCGATCTGGAGTTGCGCTCCTCCTCAGGGACGCCGACCTTCGCGAGGAAGTCGTCCCACGCCGCCAGTGGGTCGGCGCCCTCGGGCAGGTCGACGCCGGGTGGACCGGGATGCACGTAGCCCAGCACATCGCGCCAGAAGGTCGACAACGCCCGTGGATCGTGGGCGTCGAAGGTGACTTGGATGTCGCGGGACATCGGCTGCTCCGTTCGTCGCGGTGAAGCCAAGCCTGGCACCCCCGTACGACACTCGGTCGCTCAAGCCGGAGCCGTGACGACTGCTCGTGGCTTGGTGACGTAGCCGACCAGCAAGCCGATCGCCACACCGATGACGGTCTCCAGGCCACGGTCGGCCAGCAGCTCGTGGATCGGTATCACCGGTGCGGCCAGGTGGACGATCAGCAGAGCGAGTGGCGTGATGGCGACCAGCGCCAGGGCGTAGTTGCGGCCGACCAGGAGTTCGGTGAGCAGCTGCAGCCCGGCGACGAAGACGACGACGGCGGCGTCCGAGAGGTCGATCTCCAGCAGCAGCCAGGCCACGCCGAGCCCGATCAAGGTGCCGATCACCCGATGCAGCCCGCGAACCAACTGAGAGCCGAAGTCGAACGCCATCAGCGGGACGACCGCCGAGATCATCGCCCAGTACGGTCGCCCGATTCCGGACGCGGTGGCGATCGTGCCGGCGAGCGCCACCCCGATGCCGGACTGGATGGCATACAGCCGTACGCCAGGGTGAGCGCCGCCGATCGGATGCTCCGGGACATGCTCGGCGGTGACATGGCGGGCCCGCCGTACCAGGGATCCCAGGCTTCCCACCAAGACGGCGAAGAGCGCAGAGGCCGACGCGACGATGATCGCCGGGACGAGGTCGCTGGCACGCGCCGGCACCGATGCGACGGCGGCGAACCCGAAGACCTGGAACAACGAGCCCGACGGGATCAGCTCGCGGTGGGCCGAGACGTACGACGCCACTACGGCGATCACCGCGGCGATCGGGATCGCGACCCACTCCCGAGCGTCCGAGATCGCGACCAAGGACCCGAGCGCGACGCAGGCGACCAGTCCGAGGCCGGCCAGCCCCTGCCGTACGACTCGTGGGAAGTCGACCCGCTTGCGGCCGTAGAGCGAAGTGAACGCGCCGAACGTGGCATACAGCGTCCAGTCGATGTGGTCGATCGAGACCAGGAACAGCAGCGGCACCAGGACCGAGACACCGACCCGCACCGCGACCCAGGCCGCACCCGGCGGCAGCGGGCGCACCGTGACGAGGCGCTGGACGATGCCGGTCATCCGCCAATCATCGCCGACTGATGCGCCGCGCTCCGACTAGCGCGGAGTCAACACGCAGAACTCGTTGCCGTCGGGATCGGCCATGACGACCCAATCGACGTCGCCCTGGCCGATGTCGATCCGTTTGGCCCCGAGGGAGATGAGACGCTCGACCTCGGCCTGCTGGTCTTCGCCGGCGGGCGGAGCGATGTCGAAATGCAGCCGGTTCTTCCCGGTCTTCGGCGCCACCGGAGGACCGCCCCAGGACACCTTCGACCCGCCGTGCGGCGATTGGATTGCGGTCTCCTGGTCCTGGTCCCAGACCAGTGGCCAGTCCAGCGCGCGGCTCCAGAAGTAGCCGACCTCCTGCGTTCCGTCGCAGGACACCGCTCCGATAAACCCGGTGTCGGCGAGGAAGTTGTTGCCCGGCTCGATGACGCAGAACTCGTTGCCTTCAGGGTCGGCCATCACCACGTGCAGCGCGTCGGGACCTTGACCGATGTCCAGGTGCCGACCGCCGAGCTCGAGCGCCTTCGCCACCGTGGCCCGCTGGTCCTCTAGGGATGTGCTGGTCAGATCGAAGTGCATCTGGTTCTCGCCGACCCTCTCCGCCTGGGTGGGAAAGAACTCCAGCCGGAACCCGGTGTCGTCGTTGGGGAGGAGGGCAAAGCCGTCTGGCGGATCGTCGACCAACTCCCGGCCCAGGAGTCCGGCCCAAAATCGCGCGAGACGCTGCGGGTCGATCGCATCGAAGCTGAGCGCGTGCAGCTGAGACGTCATTGCGATCCGTGCCTCCGAACTGGTGAGTCGAGGCGGGCCGACCAGGTACGTCGTCGCCTCTACGGGATGGCAACGCTAGGCGCTCGTGGAGTGCCACGCAAAGCAGAATCGGGTCGGCGTGCGAGTCGGTGTCATCAGGGACTCCTTGGTCCGGCGGTTTACTCTGCGCTCATGGCGCAGGTCGTGCTCGTCGAGGATGACGACGCCATTCGGACCTCGCTGACGCGTTCGTTGCGTGCCAGCGGGCACGCCGTCACGTCGGTTGCGCAAGGGCTGGATGCGATCAGCACCGTGGTCGAGGCCAAGCCCGACGTCGTTCTCCTGGATCTCGGTCTGCCTGATCTCGACGGCGCCGACGTGCTGGCGATGCTGCGCTCGGTAAGCCAGGTGCCGGTGATCGTGGCGACCGCGCGAGACGACGAGCAAGATGTCGTACGGCTGTTGCACGCCGGTGCCGACGACTACGTGATCAAGCCGTTCAGCGGAGCGCAAATCGATGCCCGGATCCGGGCGGTGCTGCGACGCGCTGCTGGGCCGGCGTCCGATGCCGACGCCGAGCTGCGGGTCGGTGACCTGGTGATCGATCGACGCAGCCGGGAGGTGACGATCGAGGGCCGCCGCCTGGACCTGTCGCGCAAGGAGTTCGACCTCCTGACCGCCTTGGCGCGGCGGCCAGGCGAGGTCGTGAGCAAGCGAGACCTGCTGGCCGAGGTGTGGCAGCTGTCGTGGGGTGGTGGCGACCGGACGCTCGATGTCCACCTGTCGTGGCTGCGTCGAAAGCTAGGGGAGACGGCGGCCGAGCCGCGCTACCTCCACAGCGTGCGTGGGGTCGGCATCAAGCTGGTGCCGCCGCCGACGGGTGATTGACGTGCTTCGCCGCATCGTCTTGCTGACCGCCGGGATGACCACCCTTGTCGTTCTCGCGTTCGCCGTGCCGCTGGCGTTCCTCGCGCTGCAGGCGGTCCAGAATCGGTCGCTGGACGACGCCACGTTCGAGAGCCAGAACGTCGCCGACTTCCTCAGCGCCGGTCGCCTGGCGCCGCGCCAGCTGGTCGAGTACATCGACCGGGCGAACGCGCGCGGCGAGGGCCAGACGGCAGTGCTCCTCCCGGGCGACGTCGTGGTCGGCGATCCGCAGGGGATCGTATTCCCCAACCCGCCGCCCGAGACGGACGGGAGTGGTGAGGGCGGTGAGGACGGCGAGGGCAACGAGCCGCCGGGCGAGGAAGGAAGCGAGCTCGGTGAGGTCTCTCCGGCGACGACGTCGGACTTCCGGGACGGCAAGGTGGTCGAGGTCCAGTCGCACACGCCGTTCGGTACTGCCACCGTCCGGACCTATCTCACCGACGAGGAGCTCGACTCCGGCGTCTGGAAGTGGTGGGCCCTGATCGCTTCGGTGAGCGTCGCTCTGATTGGACTCGCGGTCATCGGTGCCCAGCTCGTGACCCGTCGCCTGGTGCAGCCGCTGACCGAGACGGCCGAGACCGCCCGCCAGCTCACTCGCGGTGACACCCGAGCCCGCGCGCCGGAGGAGGGTCCCGCCGAGGTGATGATGGCCGCGCAGGCGCTCAACGGACTGGCCGACCGGATCGAGGAGCTGCTGGCGGCCGAACGCGAGACGGTGGCCGACCTGTCGCATCGGTTGCGTACTCCGCTGACCGCGCTGCGGCTGGACGTCGACGCGTTGGACGACCCGGCGGCGGCGGCGAGTCTCAGCCAGCATGTGGCCGCGCTCGAACGCACCCTCACCTCGGTCATTCACGAGGCGCGGCAACCCTCGAGTGGTGGACTCGCCCGCTCCACCGACGCGACGACCGTGGTGGCCGAGCGCGTGGCGTACTGGACTCCACTCGCCGAGGACCAGGCCCGGCGGGTCGATCTCGCGCTGCCGGACGGCGTCGTTCAGGTACGCGCCTCCGCCGGTGATCTCGCGGCCGCCGTGGACGCGCTGATGGAGAACGTTTTCGCCCACACGCCGGAGGGAGCCGGGATCGCCGTCCGTCTCGCGGCGGAGCCCGCGGCTCTGGACGGCCCGCCGATGGCGACCCTCGAGGTGTCGGACGAGGGCCCAGGCATCCCGCTGGGCGCCGGTTCGCGTGGCCGGAGTGATCGTGGCTCGACCGGGCTCGGCCTGGACATCGCCCGATCGTGCGCCGAGGCGAGCGGCGGGCGGCTCGAGATCGACTCCACGCCGAACGGCGGCCTGGTCCGGCTTCGCCTCGGCCTGGTGTGACGGCGGGGTTCTTGACCCAAGCTTGATGGTCGGTTGCGGTCCGGCTGAGGATCGACTCCACACCGTGGTGACATGTACGAGCGCCAGCTCAACTCCGCATCGGCGCCCGAAGTCGCCGCGTCGAGCCCCTCCTCCCCAGGCATCGACGGGCGCGGGTCGGATCGACCGGCCACGGTGGCAGCCACTACGTGGGAGCAGTGGTCCTGCGTGGTCCGGGTCACGGTCGCCGACCGCCGTGTGCTCACCGCCGCTCGCCAGATGGTCGTCGCCTTGATGGCTGACGTGGCGGCGGCGGTGAGCCGCTTCGATCCGCTCTCGGACCTCAGCCGGGTCAACGCCCGGGCCGGGACGATCACGCCGGTGTCACCGCTATGTGCCCAGCTGGTCGGCGTCGCGCTCGACGCCGCTCGTACGACTGAGGGAGCGTGTGACCCGACCATCGGCGCCCATCTGGTCGCCGCCGGCTATGACCGCGACTTCGAGCTCATCCGTACCGGGGTGACCGAATGTGCGCCGTGGCCAGAGCGTTCGGCCGACTGGCAGGCGGTAGTGCTCGACCCCGAGCTGGAGTTGGTCGGGATCCCGAAGGGGATGACGCTCGATCTGGGTGCCGTCGCCAAGGCATGGACCGCCGACGAGGCGGCCCGCCGGATCCATGCCTCCTCGGGCACGGCCGCGCTCGTCGAGATCGGCGGCGACCTGGCTGCCGTCGGGTCGCCGGGCGCGCCCTGGCTGATCCGCGTCGCCGAGCGCGCCGGCGAGCCCGGACAGCTGGTGTCGCTGTCTCACGGCGGACTGGCGACGTCGACCACGACCCGGCGGCGTTGGCAACGCGGTCTCCAGACCTGTCACCACCTGATCGACCCTCGAACCGGCCGGCCAGCGGTGGGTCCGTGGCGTACGGCGAGTGTGTGGGCGTCGACCGCGGCCGAGGCGAACGCCGCGAGCACCGCAGCACTCGTGGTGGGTGGCGGGGCTGCCCGGCTGCTCAGTGAGCTCGGCTATCCGGCCCGCCTGGTCGGCATCCACGGGGCCGTCGTGCTGCTGGGGGACTGGCCGG
>Ga0081455_10001240_pt1 | contig 31874 bp, 30 predicted proteins | sample TabmetS3T2R1_FD_70207 | JGI IMG/M metagenome (GOLD analysis project Ga0081455, IMG submission 70207) | Tabebuia heterophylla rhizosphere microbial communities from the University of Puerto Rico - S3T2R1 | ecosystem: Host-associated > Plants > Roots > Rhizosphere ... | reverse complement strand
GGGGGTTTTTGAGGTCGAGGGCCTCAGTTGGATGGATCACGAGTTTGGCAGCTCACAGCTCACTGAGTCGCAGGTGGGCTGGGACTGGTTTAGCGTGCAATTGACCAATAACTACGAGCTTATGCTCTATAACATGCGCCACAAAGATGGCAGCATCGACCCGCATTCCAGCGGCACCCTGATCCGTCCTGATGGCACCAGCGTGCATCTACACCGTGACGCTGTCCAGGTGCAGAGCCACACGCAATGGAAAAGCCCGAAGAGCGGGGCGGTCTATCCACAGCGCTGGACACTCCGTATTCCCACCGTGGACCTCATCTTGCATCTGGAACCAGTGCTCGCCGCGCAAGAACTCGTCACTGACAACAGCACCCGCGTGACGTATTGGGAGGGCAGTGTTACCGTCAGCGGTAGCATGCAGGGGCAGGCAATAGACGGGGTCGGCTATGTGGAATTAACGGGATACGTGCAGCGCGTCAATCTCTAAGAGACACAAAGTCTATTATCGTTCCCTTTATAATAGTATATTGACTGAAATAATTTGACTTATGACCTTTATAGGTGTTAAATTCGTCTAAGGCAAATAGAGCGGAGGGACCCAGGCAGGCTGACGTCGCGCAGGGTATATGGTACATACCAGAAAGCGCAGCATGGAGCAACAGCATTTGCCTGATATCGCGCAAGATATTCACCGTGTCTTACATAAGCGGGGGAAAGACTACCTCACCATACGCCAGATTAGTGCCAGTCTGTCGCAACGTGTCCGCCAGCAGCTCAGCCTCACCACACGCCATTCCACTGCCGACATGCTCAAGAAACTCACACCCTGGCTCGGTGAGAGTCTGCAAGTGTATCACGGTCCCACTTCCATCTATATTGGCCAGAAGCGCTCACCGGCAGAGTTCATTCTGCAGAAGGTACAGCAACACCCTAGGATCTCGCCCAAACAACTGGGCCTGGGGCTGCCGCTGTCGAAGCGCAACTATATCACAGCACTCAATGACCTCCTGGGCACAGGGACAGTCGTCTGTACGTTCAAGGACAATCATATGCCAATGCTCCACCTCTCCTCCCATGCACCTGTACAGGGCACCGCTCAGGCCAGCACCGAGGACGACCGCCTGGCGTTTCATACTGCCTATAACGCCGTTGGCCATGGGCGCAGTTTCGTCCGCATCCATAGGCTACGTGATGCCTTGCCATGGCCGCGTGAGCGGTTTGATGGGGTATTGCGGGCCTTGCTGGCTGATTACACCGTGGAACTGCACGGGGGTGATCCTTCTGTGATGACGGAGGAAGAGCTGCACCATTCCTTTACCGATGCTGACGGCACGTTGTATATTGCCCTGAGTTGGCGAGGACACCGCTGATGGACGATACCAGACTTGACCTCTTCCGGCGGCACAATCCTTTTACTTCCTCCAGTGTGGGCGATCCCTGGGAAGCGACCTATCCCGATGTGCCCTCCATTAACGAACAGGTGTTTCGTGGTCTCTGGCAACTGATCGAGCAGAAGACCAGGAATCCGGCGTTAAACTGTGCCGGGCTGATTTTGGGTGAGGTCGGTAGTGGCAAGACGCATCTGCTCGGGCGCATCCTGACCCAGAGTAAGCAGATGCGTTCTCCCTGTGCCTTTGCGTATATCCAGCCCCTGGAAGATCCGGAACAGACCTACCGCTATTTGCTCCGCGAAGTCATGGTCAATCTGTTCCATCCCATGGCGGCCTCCCCACAAGCCACGCAGTTTCGACGGCTCGTCACCAAAGTCTTCCTGGAAGGGAGTCCTGACCGGCAAACTCTAGCGCGCCTGCGTATCACACCATCCACGTTTGCTGCCATACAGCAGCGTGTCATGCGGCTGCTGCGCGCTGCGTATCCGGCTATCTCGGGGTATTTCGTGCACGTGTTATTGCAGTATGCGGTGCTTGAGCGGCGGACGGCGGCCATGCAGTGGTTGACCGGGAGTGTCCTGGATGACGCAGACGCCGCGCTCCTCCAGGTACCAGACCGGACGCCACTCTCAACCGCCTCCCTTGAGGAGGAAGCACGCGATATCTTGACGTCGCTTGGGTTCTTGTTGACACGCTACCAGCAGCCTCTGGTGGTGTGCTTTGACCGTCTGGAAAACCTGGAAACCGATGAGCACATTCACGCCCTGGGGAAGATGGTGGAGTTTCTCGTTGATAAGGCGCAGGCGATGCTGCCTGTGGTGTGCTTTCGGGGTATGCAATGGGAAGAAAAATTCCGCTATAAACTCAATCAGCATGTCTCCAGTCGCCTCGAGACAAACAAGTTTGAACTGCGCGGGTGTACACCCGCGCAAGCCCTGGCCATTGTACGGAATCGTCTGGCGGCGGTGCCTGGCAATGAGCAAACGGAGCCCCTTTTCCCCTTCGACCAAGAAGAACTGCTCAAAACGTTTCATCTGGGTCTCTATAGCCCACGGCGCGTGATTACGCTGGCCAATCAACGCCTGCGTCAGCTCCTTGATGAAGAACCACTCCCCCCGGTATCGCCGCTGCAGAAGTTGCAGGAAGCGTTCGCTAACCAGTACCAGGCCATTATGCGGGATTTCGAGCGCTATCAACCCGACCGCGGTCGCCTGCGCCGGGCTCTGGAGCTGTATGTACGGTATGGGCCACCTCAATGCGTGCCTGCCGAGAACGGGCAAGAAAAATACATCGACGTGGCCACGACCGTGCACCTGGCCGGGACAACTGCTGTGCCGGTGATCTTTCTCATTGATGTCGAGCCACACCACGCCGCGGTTGGGGCTTGCCTCGCGCGTGGGATTGCCTTCCTCGAAGAGGAACCTTGTGGCAGAGCGGTGTATATCCGAGATGCCCGGTGTCCCTTTCCACCTCCTCCAGCATGGGAAGCGACCAATAAAAAGCTCCAGCTTTTTAAAGGATACGGCGGCAGAGTGGTCTTCCTAGACAGCGAGCAAGCGGCCAGATGGTATGCGCTGGCATTGCTGAGCTATGCTGTGAGAGAACAAGACATCACCGTGGCTGGCCCCAATAACACACCCAGGCCCATCACCTTCGAAGAGTTTACCGCTGTTATCAAGCAGGACATCTCGACACAGAAGACGCAGGCGTTTCAGGAGATTGAGGCTGCACTGGCCACCATGGAACTATGACACGCTTCCCAGTATAGGTTGGCCTGTTCACGTCATGGTCTTACGCTGTGCCAGGACCTGCCGGATGGTATGTCCCAGATCATGCGCCACCAGTGGTTTGAGGAGGAATGCATCGATGCCCAGGGCCGCTGCTTTGTCCTTGGTCATCGCATAGCTAAAGCCCGTGCAGAGCACGATCGGTAGGTCTGGGCGGATATCCCGTACGGCCCTGACGAGGGCTTCACCGGTCATGGTCGGCATCGTTTGATCTGTGATGAGCAGCTCAAACTGGTGTGGTGCTGCCCGGAAAGCGGTCAAAGCCTCCACACTGCTAGTGTGGCCAGTCACGGTATAACCCAGACGCGTCAGGAGTTCCCGCCCCAGATTCACCAGTATAGCTTCGTCATCTACAAACAGAATGTGCTCGTGACCCCGCGGGATGGACTCGGCCATAGACGCTGGACGGACTGCAGGGCCAGCGCTGCACGGCAGATAGATGGCAAAGGTCGTACTTTTGCCCGGTACACTCACCACGGTCATGGTACCCCCATGACTCGCCACGATCCCGTGTGCCACAGACAGGCCCATGCCCGTCCCTTCTCCCACCCCTTTGGTAGTGAAAAAGGGTTCATAAATGCGTTCCAAAACCTCCGGCGGCATACCGTGGCCAGTATCGCAGACCGTCAGCCGTACATGCGGTCCTGGCTTCAGCTCAGGATGCGCCGCCGCGAAGACCACATCCACCTCGACCGCCTCCAGACGCACTTCGAGCACGCCACCAGTGGTGCGCATGGCGTGTTCGGCGTTCGTGCAGAGATTCAAGAGTACCTGGTGTATCTGTGTAGGTGCAGCCAACACCACGCCAACGTCGGTCTCGATATGTTGGCGAATCTCGATCGTCGAGGGCAGTGAGGCACGTAACAGCGAGAACATTTCACGTACAAATAGGGGGAGATCAACAGGCTGAAGCTGGGTGGTATTCTGACGACTAAATGCCAGGATCTGCTGCACCAGGTCTCTGGCACGTGTGCCGGCGGCCAGGACACGTTGCAAGTTACGCCATGTGATACTGTCACGCGGGACATCATCGCTGGCTAACTCCGTATACCCCAGAATAGCCGTCAGCATATTGTTAAAGTCATGCGCAATGCCGCCGGCCAGGGTCCCAATGGCCTGCAGCTTTTGCCCTTGACGCATCTGCTCATCGAGGCGCTGGCGGGCAATGGCACCCGCGAGCACGTTGGCAACGGCCTCCAGAAAATGGACGTCATCGCTCGTGAACCTCCGCTGTGTAGTCGTGTAGGCCCCGAGAACCCCAAAAGGTCGGTCCATACCGTGGATGATGGCACTCATGCAGCTCACCACTCCATAGTGCTGCATCAGCTGGGGCTTGAAGCGTATTTCTGTGCGCAGATCATCTACGACCACTGGTTCTTTGACGCGTAGCGTATAGCCAGCATGCGAATCGGACTGCATACTCAGCGTAGCCTGGCCAATCAGCTCTTGCGGGAGCCCCACAGCCGCGCGTATGTGGAGCGCACTTTCATCTGGGAGGAGATCGAGGACAACGCAATAGTCAACGTCAAGCGTCTCAGCTACACGGCGCACCACCTCGTCTATGAGCACAGTCACGTTGGTATCGCGGAGCGCGCGTTGTCCCAGAGCCACAAGCACGGCTTGCTGCAAGGTGTGCGTTTCGAGTTCTGCTCCCACTTGCTGACGCTTGGCGATTTCACGTTGGAGAGCCGCATTGGTTTGGGCCAACATGGCGGTCTGTGTCTGGCTTTCCTTGAAGAGGCGAGCGTTATTGAGCGCAATCGCTGCCTGCGCGGCCAAGCTATTGAGGAGATACTGCTCATCAGGGCCAAAATTGAGTGGTTTGCTACTGCTCAAGGCCAGCACGCCCAGTAAGACCCCCTCAAACACAATGGGAACAGCGAGAAAGCTCCGCAGTCCGTGCGCACGCCACCAGTCAAGCGCAATGAAGCGCCCATCAGTAAAGACGTCAGCGACTTGGAGTGGACGACGATGCGTGGCCACCCAGCCCAGCTCCCCTTCCGAGAAGGGGACCATCTTTATGGGGAAGTCCGCCCCTATGCGAGGCTCCGAAAAGGCGCGGGATTCGAGCGTGCGAGTTGTCTCATCGGCAATGAGACAATGCACAAATGGTGCGTCCATGAGAGCGGCAGCCGCATGGGCGATTTCGTGCAACACCTTGTCCATGTCCAGCGATGAAGATATCACCTGATTCAAGCGGGCCAGGGTATGGAGGGCTGTATGGGCCGGCGTCAGCATTGTCATTGCGGTCCAGCTTTCATTCTCCGGGCAGTGAGGCTTAGGTTTCAGGCTCAACAGGCAAAAGGTGAGCGTGCAGGGGTGACCCAGGCCACACCTCCCACCTGGTGACACAGTTGTCAGTAAAGAACACGCGCGACGCCCCATATTCCCACAGGCGCTCTGTCAGTCTGGTCGGTGTTCCCTGGACCGCCAGGACCTCGTCTTTGGTCGAACCGACTGTAAAATAGGCCGGCACGGGATTGATAGAGGTCGCTGGTAACAATTGTACCTTGAGGGGAGAGCCAGACCAAATGTCCCATCCAATAACGCGTCCCGCCTTAAAATACAGGCGTGATCCCCCATACTCCCATATCCGGTCAGTAGCCCAGGTCGGGGTGCCCTGGATAGCGCGGACGGCATCATGCGTCGAGCCAACCGTGACATACGCCTGCGGAGTGACCGATTGGGCCAAACCACCAGGGAGTCTGGTAGGGGGTGCTGAAGATGCTGCATGACGCAATGTCGGTTGGAAGGCATAGCACCCGGCGACGATCAGTGCACCTATGCCAAGAGCCCAGGCGCCTCTATCAACCCAGGACAGGGCGCACACACGCTGGCGCCACCAACTCCCATGCGGGTGTGAAAGGTCTACGGCGGCCTGGTGCGCCCGGAGCATGGCATAGGCACGCGTAACGGCGTAAAAATGTTCCAGGGCCTGGCGTTGCCGGTCAGTATCGGTGGCGAAGCGATCAGGATGCCAGCGTTTTACCAAGGTCCTGTAGGCGCGCTTAATCTCGTTGAACTTGGCGTCTGGGGTAAGTCCCAGGGTTGTATAACAGGCTTCTAAAGTCTCTGGTCTCATCGTGCTGTCCTAGCGCACTGCCTGCAGCGTCACGGCCATGCTCAAGCGTGTCTCGCCACGCAGCACTGTGACTTTGACGGTCTCGCCCACAGTGCGCTTTTCCATGGCATTGGAGAGGTCGTTAGAGGTCTCAATACGCTCGCCATCAATGGCAACGATAACATCCCCGAGCTTTACCCCCCCTTTCGCATCGACCCGCGTGCTACGCAAGCCAGCGGCTTCTGCAGCACTGCCCTTATCCACCTCGATGATCAACACTCCAGAGAGGTTTAAACGGCGCGACACACGATCATCACCAATACGCACGCCCAGGCCAGCACGCGTGATCGCACCCTGGCGGATGAGTTGTGGGACAATGCGGTTCACTGTATCGACCGGTACCGCGAAGCCAATACCAGAATTGGATCCGGAAGGACTAAAAATCGCCGTATTGACGCCAATGAGACGTCCAGCACTATCGAGGAGGGGTCCTCCTGAATTCCCAGGATTAATCGCTGCATCGGTCTGAATCACTCCGGCAATCGTACGGCCAGTCGTGGCATTGATCTCACGCCCAAGCGCACTAATAATTCCCGTCGTCAGTGTCTGGTCGAGACCAAAGGGGTTCCCAATAGCAAACACGCTTTGCCCCACTTCAAGATCAGCCGAGGTCCCAATGGCCAGAGGTCTGAGTTGGTTTTTCGGTGCCCTGATATACAGCACAGCCAGGTCATGATCAGGTGCCACCCCAACCAATTGCGCATCCCACATGGAATGATCCGCCAGGGTCACCTTGGCGCTACTGGCCCCTTGGATGACATGGAAATTGGTAATGACGTGGCCTTCCTGGTTCCAGATAAATCCAGAGCCACTGCCCTGGGGAATCTCGGCAATATTGAGACTGAAGAAGTCCCGCTGCCGTGCCAGGGTAGTAATGTAGGCCACGGAAGGTGAGACTTGCCGAAACAATGCGATGGTCGCACGTTCCTCAGCGTTCAACGCACCGCGCGGGGTGATGGTGCGTGGGGCAGCATTAGGATTGCGTAATTGCCCCTGGGCATGACGCCCTAACAGCCAACCAAGACTGAAGATGCAACACGTCAGCACCACCCAATAACGCCAACGCACCACTGGAGTTGGAGGACGTTGGGAGGGAGCGCCAGGGGCGCGCATATTACAGCTCCTCAGTGTCTAGCCATAACAGCGGTCTGAAGAAACTGCCGCAATCCCTGCAGCAGGCCCTTGGCCAAGGCACGTTGGTACTGCGAGGTACGGAGACGTGCTTCCTCCTGGGGATTACTGATAAAAGCGGTCTCTACCAGGACACTCGGCATCGTTGTACGATGTAACACGGCAAACGGGGCTCCCTCAACGCCGCGCGGAATCACGCCCGGATAGTGTGCCGCCATGTGCTCGGCAAGGGCGCTCTGCGTGCTCTGCGCCAAGACCGCAGACTGATTGATGCGATCGGTTTCGTGTAGATCACGCAGAATGAGTTCGAGGGTAGAGAGCTGTTGCTCAGACATCATATTTTCACGTGCAGCGAGTTTCTTGGCGCGTGCACTCGCGGCAAAACTCAAATACCAGGTCTCGATGCCACTGGCCTCGCGGTGTGGACTGGAGTTGGCATGAATGGAGATAAATACTTGCGCCTGTTGCTCGTTCGCCATTCTAGCTCGCTTTATCAGTGGCACAAAGATATCCTGGTCCCGCGTCAAGACCACCCGATACTGTGGCATCTCCTGCCGTATTAATTGTCGCAATTCTTTGGCAACTTGCAAGACCACCGTCTTTTCTTCGAGCCCAGTGGGGCCGAGGGCCCCTGGATCATGCCCGCCATGACCAGGATCAATGCAGATGATAGGCATGCGATGGGCTCTGGGCGAGAGTGCTGCTTGAGCAGATGGCCCCGCTGGGCTAGCCCGCGGGGTGCCTTTCTGCGCTGTCCTGGCGCTTGAGGGGGCTGTTGTCACAGCCCCAAGAAGCTCGACCGTGACGCGATGCGGTGCCGATTGCACGGCAATGCGATAGTCCTGGATGGCTTGCAAAGCCAGGGTGATGTGTACCCTCTTGGGGTGACTTTGCGTGACCTGAATCGTCTGCAAACGTCCATCCGAGACCGGCACATTGTACTGGTTCCACTGCGGCGGGAGTTGCGTCTCTGGCAAATCGATGGTCAATCGATCAGGCTGAGATAGGCGCTGCACCAGAGGTTGTACTGGGCCACTCACTGTGATGACCACCTGCGTCGTATCAGATCTGGAGGTAGAGCGTATATCGTCGAGCCTGTAGGCCGCTGTGACAGGGAGGACAGAAGCGGGCGCCCGCGATGGGGCAAGCGCCTGACGCGTCGTCCGTGACGCCGTACACCCGAAGAGCATCAACACCAACGCTAGTATTGTGGCAACCCAGTACCCGTGTTGGTCTACTCTTCTGTATGTCCAGCCCTCGGAGTACATGCTTTAGCCTAGGAACAATACAACGGCGCAATGCAAAGCTTTATGTCCAATGAGCACTATCAAAAATGTACGTCATAGACTCCAGAGAATCAATAAAAATCCTTGACAAAGCTCCTTTTTCTCGCTTTTCTCACTTTAACTGTGCGCGTACGCAGAGTGGCAGTCTGGACGTCCACCGACAGTAAGCACGCACCCGTACTGCTGGACGTGCTTTGTACACGGACGAGGTGCGTGCCAGCGCTACCCGGCCCCTTATCAGATCATGTGCTATGGCCCTGGACAGATACACGTCGGACTTGATCCGATATGGAGAACAGCGTATAAGCTGACATCAGTTCACAGACAACTGTCGCACAGCAGATGTCTCGAGAGTCACGATGTGCCAGGAGGGAAGAGTCCATGCCCCTCGTTGATGTCCATTGTCACCTTGACGCCCCCGCCTATCACGATGTGTCGGACGTGTGCGAGTACAGCCGCCAGGCTGGCGTGACCGTGACCGTTGCGGCAGGGACAGGGCTACGATCCAATGCACGTATTTTAGCGCTACAAGCGCAGGAACCAGGGCAGGTCTGGGCGGCGCTGGGATTGCACCCAGAACGACTCGATGCTTCCTGGGAGGAACTCGAAGCCGTCATCGCCCAGGTGCAAGAGCACCGGCAGCGTGTAGTCGCCTTCGGGGAGATTGGCCTGCCACACTACGCGCTGCTGGGCAAACGTATGACCCTGGAGCAGGCCCAGGAGCGCGAGGCTATGTTGCATACGCTGGTGCAGGCTGCGGTGCGCCTGGCGCTGCCGGTAGTCCTGCACACACCACACGCTGCCTCCGCGGTCGCCCTGAACATCGTGCAACGTTACGGTCCTCCAGGAGCATTGTTCCATTGGCACAAAGGATCTCCAGAAACCACTGCAGCACTCTGTCAGGCGGGGTATTTTCTCTCGGTGACCCCAGAGGTCTGTTATCGTGAGCGCGACCGCCAACTGGTGCAGAGCGTACCCCTCGACAATCTGCTCCTGGAGAGTGACGGCCCCTGGGCCTATGGTGGCGAGTTTGCGGGGCAGCGCACCACTTCAGCGCTCGTGGCGCGGGTGGCAGAAGAAGTCGCACAGCTCAAAGGCGTGCCATTTGCCGTTGTCCAGGAAGTGACCATGGCAAACGCCTATCGGCTGTTCGGCCAAACGCTCCCGCCCACCGTGGACTAGTAGGACGATGCTCGACTAGGACGATTGCTTGTGCTCCTTCGCTAGAGCATACAGGTGTGTTCGCCAACGCTCGAAGTTAGTACAGACCGTAGCATAGTGCTCTGCGTTATCAATGTCCAGAGCACAACCGCCATACGGCGTGAGCACCACCGTAAAACGCGTCTGCAGGAGCTGAGAGAAGACGCTAGCAATGACGGGCAGCTCCAGAAAAAAGGGACGAAACAGGCGGTAATGCTGCCAACCCAGCATGGTGAGAAAGCGGGCTATATGCAAATACAGGTAATAATAGGCCACGCGCAATGATCCATGCTGCGTGGTACACAGTTCCCATATCACCCGTACGATATTGCGCCATTCGCGTTGATAACGAAAATTGTACACTTTCTGGATGTAGTGTCGGTTGCCAAAGCGAAGCGGTTTGACGAGGTGTAAGTTGTTCTGCCGGACGTGCAAGTCACGTAACGTAAAATACGCCATCTGAATACCGGGACGGCCATCCTGCGGATAATAGGCTTGCAGGACAGCCTCGGCGGAGAGGCCCAGGCAGTAGTCATACCGTGCGAGGTCGCAGCTATCGACAAACGCGTCGATCTCAGCCGGGGTCGCGAGCGGAATGTCGCCAGGCATAACAAGTACGGCTTTATCGACAGCTGGCGTGTCCATATAGATACGCCAATCCGTTCCCGGTGTATAATCAGGCAGTGTGTACAGAAAAGCATTCCAGGCATTCTCGTACAACGTGTGACTCTGCTCCAGCAGATACAGTGGGCGTATGCCACGCACAGGGGTATTCGGGACGGCGAGAGCTGCTCTGAGCCGGGTGGTATCCCCAACCACAAAAATACGTGCAGTACAACGAGCCTGCTCGATGGCACTGAGCACATAATTGATCATAGGCACACCGGCGAGGGGTAAAAAGGCTTTGTTGTCTCCCAAAACCGGGCGACTGGCATGGCGGTCGCCGGCAGTGACAATGACATCCAGACTCTGCGACATGGGTAGCATGGTCATGAGCTCTACCCGCTGCTCCTCACGTTACGTCGAAGCAAGTGTATGAGTTGCGGCACACGGTGCTGTTCTCGTCATGCAGGTCCACGCCCTAGGCGCCTGATAGGACATGTATTGGTAGCGTGGTACTATACGGTGTAGCGTTGAGAAAATCAATGGGCTTCATGCATCCGCTCAGAGAGGAGTCGGCTGTGAATCGAAGGCGACAGAGCAGTGTGACGGCTCTCGCCGTCGTCCTGAGTATGCTCCTAGGGTGTACGCTCCAGGCGCCCTATATGCACGGCTGGGACCTGGCAGAGGGCATAGCGAACCGCTGGACTGGTGGCACGTTTGACGAGAAAAAACTCTCGAGCGATGAGGCGGCGGTGTACAAGGAACTCGGGACCCCAGAGGCCGTTCGCTTCTTTCGTACACTGCAGACGCGGCAACGTGTCTACGCGTGGATTTACCTGCAAGCTGAACAGAACGTGTGGTTTGTTGACGGCACACGCGTTGACTACGTGGAGGTAGATGCAAATAGCTCAGCGTTCACCAAGGAAAGCCGTGAAACCTTGCAAGACAAGTTGACAACAGGAGGCATACTAGCAGGCGTGGTAGGAGGTGTCGCAGCCGGCTTCATCATTCTTGTTCCAAAATTGACCTCAAATGACTAAACCATAAAGGACTTTCAGGATGGCAGATGTTGAACACATGAAACAGCTGGCATGCCAGCGTGCCGCCCAGGAAGTGCAGGATGGGATGGTGCTTGGCCTCGGGACCGGTTCAACTGTGTACTATTTTCTGCAGGAACTCGGACGTATGGTACGCGCAGGCAGACGCCTGACGGGTGTCCCGACCTCCGTACGGACTGCCGAGATCGCTAGCCAACTGGCTATTCCCCTCACCACCCTGGATGACCAGCCCCATCTGGACTTGGCCGTGGATGGAGCCGATGAGGTGGATGCCAAGCTGCATCTCATCAAAGGCGCTGGGGGGGCATTACTGCGAGAAAAAATCATCGCCGCCAGTGCCGACCGGTTTGTCGTTGTGGTGGATGCCAGCAAGGTAGTGACCCAACTGGGCGAGCGCTATCCCTTACCGGTCGAGGTGGTGCCTTTTGGCCATACCCCTGCCATACGGACGCTAGAAGGCCTGGGCGCACGCGTCTCACTACGGCGCAGCACGGATAGCCAGCCGTGGATCTCTGACAATGGCAACTATATCCTCGACTGCCGCTTCGGACCAATTCCTGACCCTGTAGCCCTCCAAAAAGAGCTGCTCGCTATTCCGGCAGTAGTTGATAGCGGATTGTTTCTGAACATGACAGACATGGCAATTGTCGGTCAGGCCGACGGGGTACGCCTGCTCCAGCGCTGAACGAACAAGAAGCTAGGACGAGCGTAGATAAGGGAGGAGGTCGGCCGCACACCACTCGATCTGCTCGGTTACCTGGTCCGCGGGGCAAGTGAAACTGAACGCCAGATTGGACATGCCAGCGTCGATGTAGGTCTGAATTTTCTCCAGACACTGGGCTGGGGTGCCCAGGGCACAGTAGCGATCAACTAAATGCTCAAACGGCTGGTTGTAGCGGCGTGAGAGGTTAGCGATAGCCATCTGTTTGGCAGTTTCATAGTCTCTGGCAATGGCGGTAAAGAGGAGCATACCGCCCTGAATGTCAGCAGGGTGACGGCCGTAGGTAGGGGCGATCTCTCTGATCTGGTGCACCGCTTCCCGCAGGCGATTACTGCTAACCAGGTAGCCAAGCCAGCCCTGGGCAAAGCGCGCTGCACGGCGGATCGCGGCATCGGAACGTCCGCCAATCCAGATCGGTGGATAGGGCTGCTGCTGCGGACGCGGCACCAGGGTCACATCGTGAATCTGGTAATAGCGTCCCTCATAGGTCACATGATCCTGGCTCAGAACCCGCGTCAGGATCTCTAACCCCTCGTCCGTGCGACGGCCACGCTCCGACACTGGTACGCCAACGGCGGCAAATTCTCGGGCGATCTCCCCGCCAACACCAACACCAAAAATAAAGCGCCCGCCAGATAGGACATCCAACGATGCCACTTGTTTGGCTGTGGCCACGGGGTGCCGCAAGGGCAGGAGATACACTGCTGTACCAAGGTGCACGCGCTCAGTAATAGCCGTGAAACTGGCCAGCACCGTCATGACATCCATGATAGGGCTGTGCATGATGATGTGGTCCCCTGACCAGATGGCATCGAATCCCAGCCGCTCGACGCGCCGGACATTGTCTATCAGCGTGGCAATGGCCGGAACCCCCTGCGGGAAGCTTCCGCTCAGACTTACCCCAATCATCTGAAGGGACATCAACTTCCCCTTAGAGCGCGCGGTCAGCAGACACACCACACACCAGCCCTGCACGACGCAGGACATACGAAGGACTCGCTGTTTGTAGCCAAGCAGTGACAGCTTACCAGGTACGCACAGGTCCCGTATCGAGATGCACAAAACCCGACCAGGGGTAATACCCGACACCGCCCCACTGCAAATCGGTAGCAAGGCGACGCACCATCTGGAGGTCACGCCCAAAAAAGCGCACATCGACGGCCTTCCCCTCGATGTGCATGCTATGCTCCGCCACTCTCGAGTGAGTCATACGCAGCCAGGCATTGGTCGCTGGCGAGCGATAGGCAGACAACACGTGAAACGAATCACGTAACCCCACGATCTTATCGATGGTGTACAAGAGGTCGAGCAATTGCGGGTCAATAGGTTTTACTTGATCGGAGTGATGATCCCGTAGGACGTAGTTAATATCGCGCAACGACAAGGGGAGATATTTCCCCTTGATCCAGTATACCGTGCTCAGGCTTTCCCCGGTGTTTACATTATAAAAATCCAGGGAGCGTTCAAATTTCTGTGTTGTGCGCTCCAGCGCTAGCGCTGGGCACGGAACGCAACTAACGGCGGCAGCCAGGGCTCCAAAACGGAGAAAACGGCGGCGGCTGATGCTGTGGTTAGCCGGTGGCGGGGTAAGCTGTACAGAAGGCGTCATCGGTTTCCCTCTCTAGCACCAAGGCAATAGAGACATACTGAGGCAGCGGATGGTACTCTTGAGCCCTGCAGAGCGTGAGTACAATCCGTAATGAGCTTAGGATAAAGCCAATGACACAGTTGTCAAGAATTTTTTGCAAATTTTTACGATGTACCCCCCTCACGCATGGCATCATAGCCATAAATATCCGGCCGAAACTGAATGGTACCGTCATCTTTGACCAGCACCGTGCGGTACACCAGATAGGTGGGTAGCGGCTCGGCCAGAAGGACCGTACGACTCGTGCGTCGCCCAAGCCCTGCCGCAATACGCTCCCGGCTCAAGACCCCACGCAACGCGTATTCAGCCAGGTCCATCGGTTTTTCCACACGTATGCATCCATGACTGAAGGCCCGTTCGGGCTTGGCGAACAAGGTGCGCGAGGGCGTATCGTGGAGATACACCTGAAAACGGTTGGGGAACATGAATTTAATCGTGCCAAGAGGATTTTTCGGTCCGGGTTCCTGCCGCAGGCGATAGGGGAAATTTTTGGTACTCACTTGATTCCAATCGACGCTGCGCGGGTCCACATCGTGTGCGCCATTGGACAGGCGCATATTGTTCTGCGCCAGATAGCCAGGATTAGCGCGTAAAATGGGCACAAGTTCTCGGGCAGCGATATTGGGTGGTACCCGCCAGTCAGGGTTGAGCACTATATAGCTCATCGTTGCACTCAACACCGGCGTGGGCCATGACGGCTTGCCAACGACCACACGCATGGTCATGACGGACTGGTCCCGTTCCACCACATCCAGGGTATAGGCTGGCACATCTACGAGGATATAGCGTTGCCCCAGATCCTGGGGGAGCCAGCGCCAGCGCTCCATATTCAAGGCGATCTGCCGTACCCGTGCCTCAGCACCAGGGGTCTGGCGATAGCGTGCCAAGGCCTGCCGGAGTCTGGCGTAGTCAGGGTGACGTGGCAGCAAGCTTTGCAACGCTTCAGCCAGACGGTTCGCCTCCAGCCCCTGCTGCAACACATCGACCACATCGACTGTCTCCTGGCTCGTGTCAAACATTATGCCTGAGATACGCGGCGCCGTGCGGCCATAGCGGCCATACAGGAGATGCGACCCATAGGTGAGCAACGCGTCAGTCAGGAGCAAGTCGACGTCGGCCAAAGCCACAGCGCTCAGGGGTGCAGCCTGGCTCTGCTGCTGGAGTTCTGCTAGTAGGCTTTCGAGGCGTGTCAGATGATAATCGCGTGTCTGTAGTCCCTCAGTGCCTGCCTCATACAGTGCTTTGAGAAGGCTATCGATCTGCGGCAGCAAGCCCGCGTCATTACTCCATGCCGGCCAGTAAAGACGACGTGTATAGAACTGCAGCAACAGATTCCCAGAGCGCAGGCTATTTCCGGCCACACGGAGCAGGGGTGGTGTGCCAACCGTGAGCAGTCGCTCCCACAACTGTTCACTCACCTGACTCGTCAGGGGTCTCTCAGCTGCCGCGTGCAGCTGCTCCCACCCTCCGAGCCACATGCCTATCATAACTGCTAACGTGATCACCACACGTTTGCTCATACTACCCCTCATCGCCCCAGGCGGTTTCGTTTACCTTTCCTGGGCTCCTCGTAAGTTGGACATGCGCTGTAGCCTGCTTGCATGATATATTAGCTTACTCTGAAACTCTATGAAAGTCGGCTAGAGAGCTGACCGGGTGAAAAGTGCGCTCTGTGCCTAAGACAAGGCTATAGTCAAGGGGTGAACATGGCGAGCAAGGCATCGGAGGCCCCAGACCTGTCCCTGGTTGACCCAGGACGCGAGTGTCTTGCGTGGGCACTCCAGGAACAGCGCCTGCTTCTGGTGTGCCTGGCGCTACTCTGTGTGGTAGGAAGCACCTATGCGGCCATAGGGAACGCCCAAGAGGTCCTTGGCCCCTGTGACCCCAGCCTCGTCCAGCAGTGGAGCCAACCCCAGGTCACACCCATCGCCTATCGTCTGGCAGACGCTACTCCGGAAGCACCACCAGGCGCTGTGCGGCTGGAGTGGTTGGGCCATTCCAGCTTCTTGCTGACCTCACCGACCGGGACCCGTATTCTGACAGACCCGCACGCGTTCTATCCTCTCCATGAGGCGCCAGATGCCAGCACGATCAGTAACCTCCACGTCACACATAGCGATGTCCGTGGGCTCCCCGGCAATCCGCGGCTGCTGTGGGGCATCACGCATGAGCAGGGTTGGAACAAACTGGCGCTGATGATTGGGGATATTAGCGTGTTTAATGTCCCCAGCTATGCCAGCCGGGTGGAGCCAGAGCAGAGCCCCATTCAGAACAGCATCTTTGTGTTTCGTACTGGCGGGTTGTGCCTCGTGCACCTGGGAAACCTGCGGCATCCCCTGACACCCCAGCAGCTCCAGCGTCTTGGCCGGCCCGATGTGGTTATGGTACCAGCCGATGGCTCCTGGACTATGAGCTTTGAGGATGTGCTAACGGTCATTGACCAGTTACGGCCTGCCCTGGTCATTCCCATGCACATCGATACGCCGCAGCAAGCCCTGGTCTTTGTACAGAACACTGGTAGGCTGTACTCCGTCCGCCACGTTCCCGAGCGTTCCCTCACCCTGAGCCGTCAGCTCCTGCCAGCAGCGACCACCATTGTGCTCTTTGGCGGTTCGTAGGTCATACCGGGGTGAGCAAATTGCCCTCACTCTGAGGAGGATGGCGTGTGAGCACCATACCGAAAACGAGTCGCGCCGCCTGTGTTGTGGCATTCCAAAAGCCTTTAGAGATTCGCGAGGTGCCGATTCCGGAGACTCTGGAACCAGGCGCCATCCTGGTCAAGATCGAAGCAGCGTCCATTTGTGGCTCCGATGTGCACCTGTGGCAGGGAGAGTTGGGCGCTGGGGACCGTCTGCACTTACCCATCATCCTCGGTCACGAGATGATGGGACGTGTGGCTCGCCTGGGTCCTGACGTGACGCACGACTCTGCTGGCGCCCCCCTGGCTGAGGGTGATCGCATTGTCTGGACACACGCCTCATGCGGCAGTTGCTATCTGTGTACAGTGGCCCATCAACCGACCCTCTGCCCGCGTCGGCGCATGTACATGTTCACCAACTGTGAACAACCACCCTACTTACTGGGTGGCTTTGCCGAGTATTGCTACGTGCTGCCCAACTCTGGCCGTATCAAGGTTCCAGACGCAGTCCCCAGTGAACTGGCGTCGGCTGCGAGTTGCGCCCTGCGCACGGTGGTGCATGGTTTCGACCGCCTGGGGCGCGTGGAAGATCGCGACACTGTGGTCGTGCAAGGTGCTGGCCCCCTCGGCCTATACGCCGCAGCCATGGCCCTGCGCGCCGGGGCGCATCAGGTCATTGTGCTCGGCGCGCCAGCTCGCCGTCTAAAGGTGGCGAAAACATGGGGCGTCACGCATACAATCGACATCGAGGCATTCCCTGATGCCCGGGCGCGCACACGGCTTATCCGTGACTGGACTGATGGCCGCGGCGCGGATATTGTGATCGAGGTCTCTGGTGGCACGACCGCGTTTCCCGAAGGCATCTCCATGGTGCGCCGGGGTGGCCGTTACCTGGTGATCGGACAGGTAGGGGGACACGAGGTAAGTCTGGCGCCGCGCTACATCGTCGAGAAGCAGCTCACCATCCTGGGCGTCATGTCGGGTGATACAGAGCACTACTACAAGGCCCTGCAATTCATCCAGAACAATCGTGACCGCTTCAGCTTTGAGGATATGCTCTCTAATCGCTACCGGCTCGACCAGATCAATGAAGCTATGGAAGCGATGCGGTCGTTCCGCGAAGTGAAGCCTGTGGTGGTGCCGTAGACGAGCAAAGAAGCGCGTATGACAATGCACTATCGGTTCGCGACTGTCGCAGACGCCAGATTCCTGGCGGAGCTAAACCATCAGCTCATCCATGATGAAGGCCACCGGAACCCCATGCACGTCGACCAGCTTGAGCACCGCATGTACGCCTGGCTGAGTTCTGGAGAGTATCGTGCGGTCATTTTTGCCCAGGAAGACACACCGGTGGCATACGCGCTCTATCGCGAAGACCCCGACGAAATTTATCTGCGGCAATTCTTCGTGGCGCGCACCCGGCGTCGGCACGGCATTGGACGCAGCGCCATGCAGTCTCTGCTGTCGGACATCTGGCCCCGTACCAAACGCTGCACCGTCTCGGTGTTGGTGCACAATACCAATGGCGTCGCGTTCTGGCGGGCAATAGGATACCAGGACTATGCGCTCACGCTAGAGATCATGCCAGGTGCCCCGCCACTTGCCTAATCCACGTAGGGCGGTAGTGAGCTTGATGGTTGCAAAGAGCGTGCGAAATTTCTATTCTTGCGTATATATCATGCAGGGGACAGAAGGAAACCTGGCATGCCCAGACACAAGAGACATCATGGCACAGGCAAGCGCGTTCAACCTCCATCTGGTCCTGGACTTGAGACATGGCGAATCCGCATCGAGTCTTTGATCGCGAGTAGGAAAAGCCGCGATGCGGTGGAAGCGGCGAAGCAATACCTCAAGCACACACCAGGTCCAGAAGCTGAAGCCTTGGCCGTCAAAGCCTACGCCGCCCGGATCGAGGCACTCCAGGCCAGTGGCTTACACCGGGAAGCCCAGGCGATTGGTGCGCTGGTGCGCGAGCGCTTTCCCGCCCATCAGACCCAGATCGCTATGCTGATGCGTCAGAGCGAAGTATCTACTGGGAATTTTGACGCGCTGCTCGCGGAACTGGCGACTGCGGATGCACCACGCCGACGCGAACTCGAAGCCATTCTCGCCCGCGGGTTGACTGATCCTGCAGTGCTGGCCGAGTCGCCTGTATTGCCAGCCGATCATCCCCTGAAGCGCCTGGCACGCGCCGTGTCTAACGCCTTGACCGCAGTGACCACTGGCCCATTACCAGCGGGTGCACTCGCCGCCCTAGATGATATTCCGCGGCAGTCGCTGCTCGCCCCCTGGAAACTCTTGATCCGCGCCCTGGATGCGTTCTATCGGCACGCCGACGCTGCCGTGCTGGCGAATCTCTCCGGTATCCCTCCCGACTCCGGCCCGGCTCGTCTGGTCCCCGTGCTGCGTCAGCTCGTGGGAGAAAACGGCCTGCCAGCAGAGCGCTCGCCCACCGTTACCACCCTGATCGAGCACGTCAGTGGGCATCGTACCGTCGCCCGCATGCAGCTCAGTCAGCTCTCCCAGGCGCTGGCAGCGCATGATGAACGGAAGGCACTGGCGGCCGTCCGAACTCTGCTCCCCTTATTCCGGGCTGCCCCCACAGCCCTGCGGCGTACGTTTCTCGTCTCTGTTTTGCATCACTGGCATCGTCAGGGGTTACCTCCAGATCACCTGATGCGCCTGTTGCCCTCCGGGAAACAGGAACCCGATATGCTACGCTTGCTTGCCTTGACGTTGGAACGCAGCGAGTGGGATACAGCTCTGGCCATGTGGGATGGGTACCTGACCGCTGCGACCGCCACCGGTCTACTGCCCACAACTGGCCCGGAGATTGCCCGCGTGCTGCTCCACATGGCCAATCTCTTCCCTACGGACCCGGAAGCCGTGCTGGATACGCTCGAGGTGGAATCCGAACAACAACTCCGACGACGTATTCGCACTGGCCAGCTCCCGGCCTGTTTTGACCGTGTGGCGTTATTAGAGCGAGCCCGCGTGGCTGACCCTGTGCCGCAGGTGTATCGCGTCCTGGTGGCTCATTACGATCAGTGGGGCGACCCGAAGCGTGCCGAAGCAGAGGCAGAGGCATGGCGACGTGCACATCCACAGGACCTCGAGCCGTTGCTCTATCTGATCCGCACCATGGAACGCCGTGGGGCCATTCGTAAGGCGCTCGCACTTCTGGCTGACGCTGAGGCGCTGGACCGCGTCCATCCTGAGGTGCGTCAGAGCCGCTTTCGCCTCCTCCTCGCGGGCGCTGAGCGCCGTATTAAAGAAGGCAAGCCGGCCCTCGCCCTCGACGATCTCGAGCGGTTGGCGCACGAACCCCGCGCCAGTGAAGGCGATCACCCCGCCTATCTGCTGGCACTGCGCTGGATCGCTGCCCAGCAGCGTGTGGACGCTGCTGCGACAGCGCAACTGGAACAGGCCCTGACCACCACTGTGGCAAATCCGGTCTTGCGTGGAATCATCCTGGAAGCAATTAGTGCGTCGCTGAAAGTGCAGTTGCCCCAGCTTCCAGCGGTAGCCTCTACGCCCGCTCAGGTCATTGACGGACTCGCTCGCGCCTGTGATCTCTTCCGAGCACTGGACCGCCCGCTCACAGTCCCTGCGGCGATGCTGAAGCACGCCGAGCAATCCCTCACACACGCCTCGGCCGCTCAGCTACATGCGCTGTGCGCTGGCGGTTTATGGATGGACCGCCCGGTCCTCACGTACCACGCTGCTGGGCGCGGCCTGGCGTTGTCCGATCCTCTGGTCTATCGGTTCTTGCTGGCGCGCGGTCAGGCGCTGTGTGCCAGTCGGGCTCTCGATGGCGAGGAACGTGCCCGCGCGTGCCTCCGGGCGGCACGCGAGCTGGCAAGCCGCGCGCGTGACATGGACGCAGTGCAGGAGGCCTCGACGGCACTCGACAGCGTGCCAGAGTGGGGCATGTTTGGCGCGATGCTCACAGGGATGCTCTCGCCCCCAACTGAGACGGCACTGACCCAGGAGGAGATTGCGCACATTATCGAGCTTGAACGCCAGAGCCGAAGGACCCCACAGTTTCCGGCCACGCTAACCTCCCGGAAGCGGCGCCGGTCCAAACCACCACGGCACCGGTTGCCGCGGGGGTTGTTTGAGGACATCTTTTCGTTCTTCCCGTTTGAGGACTAATGCTGCAGGAGCACTTAGTGATATGGATCCATTCGCTGTCCTTGGCCTAGAAGAAACCGCCGACGATGAGGCGGTGCGGGCCGCCTACGTGCAAGCCTTGCGCACCTCCCCACCTGACCGTGATCCCGAAGGTTTTCGCCGCATCCGGGAGGCTTATGAGGCGCTCCGCGATGCAGAAAGCCGCCTGGCTTTACGGCTGTTTGGCCCGCCACCCCTGGCCGACCTTGAGGAACTTCTCAACGCCTTTCCTGAGGAGCGCTGCTATGTTGGTCCTGGCCCCTGGCTCAATGTGTTACGGGAGCCGCGACGATGAGCGGGCTTGATCCGGAACACCGCCGGCATGTACTGGAAGCCGTCGCTGTCTGGCTCGATGAGCTGGCGGAGGCTGAACCGCCTGTGCCGGGAGTGGCGCCAGAGGCCGTGCAGTCTGCTGAACCTGTCCCCGATTTGTTTGCCATGCTGGGCCAGCTCACTGCGCTGACACGCGAGACCCAGCTCCAGGGTCGTGCCACCAATCGGCTGCATGCCGAACTCAGCGCTAAGCTCGACCACCTGGCGGAGAACCAAATCAGCACCGACACCATGGCACGCAAGCTCGGCGACATGCGACGTGAAGCCCGCTTAGAAGTCATCACAGAATTGTTGGAAGTGCGGGATCGTTTCAGTCGCGGTGTGGAGGAAGCACAGCGGCGCCTTGCCGGGTTGCACGGGTTCTGGGCACGGTTCGCCCAACGCGAGGTGCTCACTGCTCTGGTCGAAGGGAATCTGCTGGCGCGCGAGCGCCTGGATGACCTGCTACGTCGTCTCGACGTACGCGAAATTCCGTGCCTGGGGCAACCGTTTGACCCTACCCTGATGCAGGCTGCGGAAGTCGTGCACACCACGACCGCCGTCCCCGGCACCGTCGTGGACGTTTTCCGCCCAGGGTATATCAGCAATGGTCGCGTCCTGCGTTTTGCGGAGGTGCGGGTGGTGGCAGACACTCGAGATACACCAACGCCACAGGGGAACGTCAATGGCTGACAACATCATAGGCATTGATCTGGGCACGACGAACTCGGAGGTCGCGGCCCTGGTGCATGGTCAAGTGCAAGTCCTGGCCAGCGATGGCGAGCAGATTATGCCGTCCGTGGCCGGACTCTCCCCGGACGGGCGTCTGCTGGTGGGGACGCCAGCGCGGAATCAGTATGTGCTTTACCCCGAACGCACGGTGCGGTCGATCAAGCGCCTGATGGGTTCGGATCAACGCGTGGCCCTGGGGGAGCAGATGTACACCCCGCCCGAAATTTCGGCGATGATTCTGCGGGCGCTCAAGGCCCGGGCGGAAACAGCCCTGGGCGCGCCGGTGTCCAGAGCAGTGATCACCGTGCCGGCCTATTTCTCGGATGCGCAACGCCAGGCGACGCGCGACGCGGGGCACATTGCTGGACTCGAGGTAGTGCGTATCCTGAATGAACCCACGGCTGCTGCCCTGGCCTATGGCGCTGACCGCCAGGGGGAGAGGACGATCCTGGTCTATGACCTGGGTGGGGGCACGTTCGATGTATCGTTAGTGCAAGTGCACAGCGATATCACCGAGGTATTGGCGAGCCACGGGAACAATCATCTGGGCGGCGATGACTTTGACCAGCTCCTCTTAGACTTCGTGCACAACCGCTTTGTTGACACGGGAGGAGTCGACATACGGGCTGACCACCGCGCCATGAGCCGGCTGTTGCATGCCGTCGAAGAAGCGAAGAAACGGCTCAGCTTCGAGCCCCATGCCCGGCTGCGCGAGGAGCATCTCGCTGAACACAACGGCGTGCCAGTGCATCTCGATGTGGAGGTGGCCCGCAGCGAATACGAGCAACTCATCCGCCCTCTCCTGGAAGGGACTCTCGACAGCGTGCATCGGGCCCTCTCCGACGCTGGCAAACGGCCAGACCAGGTCGATGAGATCCTCCTGGTGGGCGGTGCCACTCGTACCCCTTTGATCACTGCACTCTTGCAAGACACGACTCGTCTGACTCCACGGCAGGAACTGCATCCGGACCTGTGTGTGGCGTTTGGCGCTGGTGTGCTGGCCGCGCGCCTGGCCGGCCACGCGGTCGAGCGGGTGCTAGTCGATGTCTCGCCGTACTCCTTTGGTCCGTCGTACTTTGGGCTGCTCAATGGCGTGCCTTCGGAGCATTGCTATCGCCCGATTATCTCCCGCAACACACCGCTCCCTGTGAGCCGTACGGAGTCCTATTTCACCATGGTAGATGAGCAACAGGCGTGGCAGGTGTCGATCTACCAGGGCGATGATCCGAATGCGCTCAACAATCTCCTGGTCGGTCGGTTTCTCGCCGAAGGCTTTTCGCGTGTGCCAGCCGGTAATGAAATCCTCTGCCGTATGGACCTGGATCTGGATGGTATTTTGCGCGTCACAGCGACCGAGAAGCGCACGGGTCTGGCCAAGCAGATTACCATTGAAGGCGCCACCACCGCCATGTCTGAGAGTGAGATGGCTCAGGCACGGCTCCGTATGCAGGAGTTATTCGGGGTCGAAGACGAGGAAGTAGATTTTGACGAAAATGACGACGATGAGGTGATCGAGGTCGAGGCGAGCGACATCTCTCCCGACGCCTCTGGCGCAGAGGCCGACCGCGACCGTCGCGTGCAGATCTCCGAGGCGCGCGCCTTATTAGAGCGCAGCCGTCGCTTGCTCGACAGGATGACCCCTGAGGATCGCGAAGAGGCCATCGCCCTCCATGAACAGATTGAAGAGGCGCTCAAGACAGCCCAGTGGCAGTCGTTGCATGCCGCCATGACGACGCTGGCTGATCTCTTATTCTACGTCGAAGAAGGTTAACGAGCGAGCCGTTATGAGCGAACAGCCCTCTAGTATGCCGCCTGCCACCATACGCCCTGCGTCTGTAGCCATGGCGTGTCCGACCTGCCGGGCTGCATGGCGCGGCGCGATCACATGCCCACGCTGTAGCACTGACCTCACGGCCCTCATGGGTGTCGCTATCAGAGCCTGGGAATTGCGTCAGGCGACACGCGCCGCGCTCTGTGCCGGCGACCGGACCGCTGAAGCCCTGGCACTCGCCCGCGCGGCCTGCCAGTTACACACCACACCGTATGGGCAACGCCTGTTAACGCTCGCCCTTCTCGTGAACGGGCACATGGCAGAAGCCTATGCGCTGATCGAGCAGGTGCTGCAGGCACAGCCACCTCCGTTCCCTCTCCCGCTGGGAGAGGGTTAGGGTGAGGGGCCCACAATATTGCCGAGGTTGTTGGGACGATGCTGAAAGAACGCTTATCTGATTCGTGGAATCCGAAGGTCTCTGCAGATTTTCCGGGCGAGGTCATCATCAATCTCGGTGTGGCGGGGAACTGCCGAGTGCGTGTTCTCGTTTGGGTTGTGCCACCATGAGTGTCTGCGGCCTTCACGCAGCAATGCACATCCATTCCTTCGCAAGTGTCGAATCAGCTCCTCGCGCTTCATACCAGCGGGATTTCCTCGTATCTCTCCCCTGCGGCTTTGCGCGCTTCCTGCCGGTTGATTTCCAGCGCCTCTTCTAGCGTAATCTTGAGCGTGTCCAACAATGCTTCCCGTGTCGATTCCTGGCAATTAACGCCCGGAACCTCTGCAATCCATCCAATCCACCACAGTCCAGACTGTTTAACAATGGCGGTATAGGTATCTTTCATGTGCTCCTCCTTCGTCTAGGGTACTTCCGCAAGCGTAGCATGGGGCAGGGTATGCTTCAATTCTATCGGTTTCCCATTCTCCGATGCTTCTCCGTCCCCGCAAATGAAGGGGGAAGAAATTATCCTATGGAAAAACCTCAGGAGGGCAAGAACCCCAGCCAGGAGAGCATCATTGTCCATCATAGTCACTCTACCTGCGTCAAGGCCGATTCCGCGGTGGGGAGCCAGAAGGTCATGTCCATGGCACGGTACAACTCGATGGCGGTGGAGAGCGCGGCGCGGGCCAGTGTAGCACGACCTGCCTGGCTGTACAGCACGCCGAGACCGTGGTGATAGTGCGCCTGCAGTGGGCGCATGCCGAGTGCCTCGGCCAGCGCGAGGCCCTGATGGTAGTGGGCTTCGGCTGACTCAATCTCCAGGGGACCACTCTGAGAGGCGATCTCACCAAGGAGCCAGAACGCCCACGCCTGATGGCCTCGTTCCTTGCGCTCACGGGCAAGTGCGAGCGTATGCTCAGCGAAGGTGCTGGCTTTGTCAATCTGGCCAGCCAGAAGATACGCCTTGCTTAGATAGGCAGTATACATCGCATTGCCACCCCTGGTGCCCATCGAGGCAGCCTGTTCTAGTAACGGCAGAGCCTCTACGACGCGTCCGGACAAGGCATAGGCATGGCCCAAATTCCCGGCGGCTGTATGGAGCCAGGACTGGATATCCCAGGTTTGGCAAAGTGCCAGGCCACGTTCGAGGAGAGGGATGGCTTGGGACAGAACCCCTTGGCGGAGATACACCCAACCGACACCGGTATACGCGTTGACCAGGCTGAAAGCATCATCAACCGCCTCAGCAATGCGGAGCCCTTCTTCTCCATAGGTGATTGCCTCATGGAACGCACCAACCTCGGCAAGGCACCAGGCCAACCAGGTGCGAGAGAGTACAGAGGGAAAGCCCGTCATACCAAAGTGCTCATGGGTCAGGTCGCCTGTGAGGGACGTGACGACCTTCCGAAGCACCTCCATCGCCTGGCGTTGATCCCCACTGGTATAGTAGACAATGCCCAGGTAGACATTCGCAACGACTTGCGTGCCAAAATCGCTGATGGACTCCGCAACGGTCAGGGCGTGCTGGCCGGACGCAATGGCGCGGTCGTAGTCACCCGCCATCCTGAAATGTTCGGTCATATAGAGAGAGACCCGGCCCAGCCGGCGGTGATCGTCGATGGCCTCAGCGAGCATTTCGGCCTCGCGTAGGCAGTCAAACATCGCCTTATAGTCACCCAGCGCAAGGAGCGCATTGCGCACGGTGAGCCGAAGATCGATGGCCTGCTCGAGCGTGTCTCGACACTCGGGAAGACGTCGCAGCGTCATCAGCGCCTGCTCAAAACACGCTACCGCCTCGCGGTAGCCCGAACGCGCCATGGAGCGCTGACCCGCCCGTTGCCAGTAAGAAAGGGCCAGTGTACTCAGGCCTGCTTCGGTATAGTGGTGGGCCAACAGTTCCGGCTGGGTCTCGCAGATGTCTGGAAACCGTGCCTCTAAGACCTGCGCAATCTGCTGGTGATATTGCTGCCGGGTGCTGCGCAGCAGGGACTGATAGGCCGCGTCCTGAACCAGGGCGTGCTTGAAAGTGTAGGTCGCCTGAGGCAGGAACCCACGCTGTGCTACGACCTCCGCCTCCACCAGCTGCGCCAGCGCCCCTTGCAATGTGGCGGCGTCCAGCTGTGCCACTGCCTGTATCAGCTCATATGTAAAGGTGCGCCCTATGGTCGCGCCCAGTTGCGCCACCACTTTCACTGCGGCCAGGCGGTCTAGGCGCGCCATCAGCGCGTCGTGGAGGGTCGCTGGAATCGCCAGCGGGGGAAGGAGGCCAGACAGCTCGTAGCGGTCCTCGCGCTCCTGCAGGAGCCCCGACTCCAGCACCGTCTTAGTCAGCTCTTCTACAAAAAGGGGGACGCCATCCGTCTTACGCACCACCTCCTGGAGCACGGCCGGGGGGAAGGCCTTGTCCCCCACCACATGCGTCACCAGGCGCCCGATCTCGGCCGGGGCCAACCGCCGCAGCGTCAGGGCGGTGAAGTGTGCCACCATCGCCCACGGGGGGTGAAACTCGGGACGCGCCGTCAAGACGAGACAGAGGCGCATTGGGGCGCACTGCTCAATGAGCAGGCTCAGTAGCTCCAGGGTGGAGGGATCGACCCAGTGCAGGTCATCCACAATGAGCAGGACCGGCTGTTGCTGCGTCTCCGTATGCAGCCAGGCCAGGAGAGTCTCCAGCGTTTTCTGGCGCTGTCGCTGCGGCGTCAGAGTGAGGGGTGCATAGGAGGCCGGCAGAGGGAGAGAGAGCAGCGCCGCCAGCAGCGGCATGGCCTCGGGCAGCGCCAGACCCGATGCGGTCAGCGCCGCTTCCAGTGTACGCAGTTGCTCGGCTGGCGGCACATCGTGGTGCCCCCGCAGCAGGCGGTGTAGATGGTCGATGACGGGGTAGAGGGCACTCTGCTGGTGATAGGGCGACCCACGCCACTCAATGCGGGTGTGGGGCTCAGAGGTGATGTGCTCTTTCAGCATCTGCACCAGGCGGGATTTGCCAATACCCGCCTCGCCGCTGAGCAGCACCACTTGCCCCGTCCCTGTGGTGGCCTGGGCCCAGCGCCGCTGCAGGAGTCCCACTTCTTCGTCCCGACCTACCAGCGGGGTCAAGCCCCTCACCGTGGCGACGTCGAGCCGGGTCTGCGCCCCGCTCTCGTGCAAGACCCTATAGACCTGGAGTGGCTGGGCCAGGCCTTTAAGCGCCTGCGCCCCGAGCGGCTGACACACAAAATAGCCGTGGATCAGGTGGGCGGTCGCCGCGCTGACCACGACCGTATCTGAAGCCGCCAGGTCCTGGAGGCGTGCCGCAATGTTCGGCGTCTCCCCCAGGGCGAGCTGCTCCTGCTGCCCACCACTGCCGATCTCGCCGATGACCACCAGCCCGGTGTGGATGCCGAGCCGCACGGCCAGGCGCACCCCGTGCGCCCGCTCCAGGTGCGTATTTAACGTCCCTATGGCCTCGACCATTCCGAGCCCGCTCCGGACAGCTCGCTGGGCCTCGTCTTCATGGGCCTGGGGATAGCCGAAGTACACCAGCAAGCCATCGCCGAGGTACTGGGCAATGTGGCCATCAAAGCGCTGGATGACCTCGGCACAGGCGGCTTGATAGGCCCGCACCACGGTGCGGAGGTCTTCCGGATCGAGTTGACTCGCCAGCGCCGTTGAGTCCACCAGATCACAGAACAGGACAGTGAGCTGGCGGCGTTCGGCGTCAGGGGACGACGGTGCGGTCTGTGCTGGGAAAACTGGTGTACGTGGCGCGTCAGAGGCGCCCGGCTGTGCCTCTGGCTGGGGAGTAGGTGGGGTGGTGCGCGGAGACACCTCCGTACCTCCCAGCCACACCAGCACTGCCCCATCTTCATCCACAGCGAGGCGTTGACCCTGAATGAGTTCGGCCTTCAAGTCCTCCAGATAGTCGTCATCCAGGTCGAACTGGCGCTTGAGCGCGCGATACGTCAAGCGACCACGGCGCTGCAGGAGGGCAATCGCTTGATCGAGGAGTTCCTCAAAGGTCATCACTGCCCCTCCACTGGCTGCGAGGCTTGCAGGAGGTCCGGGAGTATAGATACCTTCTACGCCCATTTGTACCCCAAAGGGCCGGTAAAGGAAAGCAGGAAGTATGGTTGCAAAGTGTTTGTGCGAGCCCTATGCTCAGGGCAATAGAAGACAAACGGCGAAGGAAGATAACCATGCCCTCACCATTTCCAGGGATGGATCCCTATCTGGAAGGTTACTTGTGGCCTGACGTGTACCACAGACTGGCGACCCAGATCAGTGATCAACTTATGCCGATGTTGCGCCCCCGTTATGTGGCCCGAATCGAGATCCAGGTAGTACCGGACGCAACACCGGAAGCGGACATAGGCATCATGTATCCCGACGTGGAGGTTGTCCGAGCACACCAGCACGGCCACGAGCTGCCCTCCGCGTCTACCGGCATGGATATGCGCACGGCAGAGGCACTTCCTATTACCCCGACGTCGTTGTCGGTTCCCTTACTGGATGTTGAAGTGCGACTCGCCACGGTCGAAATCCGCGATACTGCCCACAACCGCTTGGTGACCAGTGTTGAAATTCTTTCCCCAGTCAATAAACGTGAGCCGGGATTGAGCAAATACCGTGAAAAACGCCGCCAGCTTCATGCTGCAGACGTGCACATCCTGGAAATTGATTTGCTGCGGCGTGGGCAACGCCCGCTCGTGCACCCGCGTATCCCTCCGAGCGCGTATCGCATTACCCTCATTCGTGCGGCAGTACATTGCGCAGATATCTGGTCCCTCCGCCTCCAAGACGCCCTTCCCATTGTACCGATCCCTCTGCGTACGCCTGATGCGGAGATTCCCTTGGACCTCGCTACTGCTTTCACCACGATTTATGACCGCGCCGCATATGACCTCTCATTGAATTACGCTGAGCCACCTCCACCCCCACCGTTGTTGGCAGAGGAGCAGGTCTGGGTAAGACAGCGTCTCTCCTCATCGGCTTAATTTTCAGCATGGAGCAGCGCATTATCAATCAGGCGCGTCTTGCCAATATAGACCGCCAGCGCCACTAACACAGGGTCAGAGATCTGCGCAACCTCCCGCAGAGTATCAGGGTCGCACACCGCCACGTAGTCGATACGCGCCAGGGGCTCCTTGACAATGCAGTCCCGCAGCGTCGCCGTCAGGCGTGCACCCTGCCGCTCGCCCTGGGCCAGGCGCTCCTCAGCCAGGCGCAAGGCACGCGATAATACCAGAGCTGCCTGACGCTCGGCAGGATTGAGATACGCATTGCGCGAACTCATGGCGAGGCCGTCGGGTTCCCGCACCGTAGGGCAGGTAATGACTTCCAGGGGCATGCACAGGTCAGTCGCCATCTGGCGAAGAACCGTGACCTGCTGGTAGTCCTTCTGACCGAAGTAGGCGCGGTCTGGCCCGACAATGTTAAAGAGCTTCGCCACCACCGTGGTTACACCGTTAAAATGGCCGGGGCGTGAGGCGCCGCAGAGTGGCGCGGTCAGCTCGTGCACGGCCACTTCGGTGAGAAAGCCAGGGGGATACATCTCCTGAACGGATGGCGCAAAGACCGCATCGACCCCCGCCTCACATGCCTGGTGTAGGTCGCCCTCCATGTCACGCGGATACGTGGCAAAATCCTCCTGTGGCCCGAACTGTTTGGGGTTGACAAAGATCGACATCACCACTACGTCACACTCGCGCCGGGCCGCATGCACTAGACTGAGGTGGCCGGCGTGTAAATATCCCATCGTGGGTACCAGGCCAATACGTTTGCTGGCAGCGCGGTGCGCTGCGAGAAATTCACGCAGTCCGCTCACTGTGTCAAAAACCTGCATAACGTCTATGTCCTCCTGCCTGCTTCTTCCCCTAGCATATTGCGCAGGACGCAGGCCCAGCGTTGGATCACGCTCTAGCCCGGCAGTCGGCCCACTCCCGCTGCAACTCCTCTGCGTCTAGATGCCGGCCAATGAGCACCAGTACCGACTCTGCTGGAGCCGCCTCCTGGCCCTGGCGCAACTCCACCCACTGGTACACACCCTGGACAATGACGGCTGCTGCCTGGTTCTGACACCGCAGGATGCCTTTGAAGCGCATCAGCTCATGGCTGCGGCGTTTGACAATGAACAGCAACCAGAGTTTGAGCCGGTTCAAATCCAGGGGGACATCCATCCGCAGGGTCAGTGTGCTCACGCCACAGGTATGCGGCTCAGTATGCTCGTGTCCGTCGTGCGTATGGGGTTGCAGGTCGCCACCTGAGGCGTGCGATGGCATGAGCCGCGGTGTCACCGTCTCCCATGTGCGCATCTGCAGCAACGCTGGGATTTCCACGTCTGCGTGGCTGGTTTTTTCCATAGTGGCGTGGGGATTGCAGGCCAGCACGGCACCTTCTGCTGCCGCCAGTGCCTCGGCATCGCACTGATCGCAGTGATTCACAATAATGTGATCGGCATAGCCAAGCTGCGCCGAGGCCTCGGGGTGCTCTTGGAGCTGCTGCACGATGTGTGGCGCATTGACCAGGGTGATCACCCCATCGATGCGGCACTGGGCTGCCAGACTCCGATCAGCCAGGAGCGTTTGTACGGCTGGGCCTGGCGAGGCGAGGCCAGAGGCCTCGATGAGGATGCGGTCAAACGGCACTGTCTCCACCGCCTCACGGCGGCGGGCGAGCAAGTCATGGACCGTCGTGACCAGATCACCCCGTACGGTGCAACAGAGACAGCCGTTGCTGAGCTGGACGACATTTTCCTCGACGCCAACGACCAGACGGCCGTCGATACCCACCTCGCCAAACTCATTCACAATCACCGCAATGCGCTGCTCATGCTGTGCGCTCAGGATGCGATTGACCAGGGTTGTCTTGCCACTCCCTAAAAACCCGGCGACCAGAGTCACTGGAACGCGTTCTGTAGTGTTCTGACTCATCGTGCCCTTCCATAGACCACGCCTCTCCTGAGGCGGACATGTTCAGTATAGAGCCTGCCTTCCCCCATGCTGGTGCCCAGCAGAGCGGCCTCTGTCCTCATATCATAGGGCAGGTGCGCCTCTGGGTCTACCATGGTGCGGTCGCCTATACCAGAGGCACAGGCCTGGCGTGACACAATCATCTGCACTCGCAACGCCTCTCATGATACACTGGCACACACAATCGTCCATAGCGCGGAAGGAGCCCAGGGATGACCTATGATCTACTGATCAAACACGGCACGGTAATCGACGGCACAGGCGCACCCGGTGTGATGGCGGACGTGGGCGTTAGCGGGGGACGCATCACCGCCATGGCGCCGCACCTGGAAGGCAGTACGGAGCGTGAGATCGACGCCAGCGGGCGGATCGTGGCGCCAGGATTTATCGACGTGCACACGCATTCGGACTTTACTCTGCTCAGCGCGCCAGGGGCAGACAGCAAGGTGCGCCAGGGCATCACCACCGAGGTGGTGGGAAATTGCGGCTTTTCACCAGCGCCAGTGCGCCCGCAGACGCTCGAACTTTTGAAAGAATACACGGGCTTTTTGAATCCACGCCTGCCCTGGAACTGGCAGAGTCTGGGGGAGTTTTATCAGCGCGTCAGCGAACGCGGTTGTGCCATGAACATTGCGCCCCTGGTGGGACATGGCGCGGTGCGTATTGCAGTCATGGGCTTCGAGAATCGTCTCCCCAGTGCCACCGAGTTGCTGGAGATGCAGCGTCTGGTAGGAGAGGCCATGGAGGATGGCGCGTTCGGCATCTCGTCTGGCCTCATCTACACGCCAGGGTGCTATGGTGATACAGCGGAGCTGGTGGCACTCTCCGACGTGGTGCGTGACGGTGGTGGCATCTACGCCACCCATATGCGTGGCGAGGGTGCTACGCTAGAGTCGTCTATTGCTGAGGCACT